>Ga0114968_10001637_pt1 | contig 17198 bp, 18 predicted proteins | sample M_130807_EF_Meta_FD_87020 | JGI IMG/M metagenome (GOLD analysis project Ga0114968, IMG submission 87020) | Freshwater microbial communities from Lake Montjoie, Canada to study carbon cycling - M_130807_EF_MetaG | ecosystem: Environmental > Aquatic > Freshwater > Lake | place: Lake Montjoie...
CTGGACGCCAAGGTCAACCACAACGGCCCGGTGCACTACCAGGGCATGGACCGCTTTGCGGCACGCAAAGCGCTGTTGGCTGACCTGGAAAAAGACGGCCTGCTGCTCGAAGTCAAACCCCACAAGCTGATGCTGCCCATCTGCGCCCGCACCGGCCAGGTGGTCGAACCCATGCTCACGGACCAGTGGTTTGTGGCCATGACCAAAGTGTCCGATCAAGACCCAACCGGCAAATCCATCGCCCAAAAAGCCATAGACGCCGTGCAAAGCGGCGAAGTCACCTTCGTACCCGAAAACTGGGTCAACACCTACAACCAGTGGATGAACAACATCCAGGACTGGTGCATCAGCCGCCAACTCTGGTGGGGCCACCAAATTCCCGCCTGGTACGACGAAGACGGCCGGGTTTATGTGGCGCGCAATGAAGCTGACGCCCAAGCCCAAGCGCCCGGCAAAACGCTGAAGCGCGACGAAGACGTGTTGGACACCTGGTATTCCAGCGCTCTGGTGCCCTTCTCAACCATGGGCTGGCCGGAAAAAACCCAGGACTACACGCTCTACCTGCCATCCAGCGTGCTGGTCACCGGCTACGACATCATCTTCTTCTGGGTCGCCCGCATGATCATGATGACCACGCACTTCACCGGGCGCGTGCCCTTCAAGCACGTCTACATCCACGGCCTGGTGCGCGACGCGCAGGGCAAAAAAATGAGCAAGTCCGAGGGCAATGTGCTAGACCCCGTAGATTTGATCGACGGCATTGCGCTGGAGCCCCTGCTGGACAAGCGCAGCCAAGGCCTGCGCAAGCCCGAGACTGCGCCGCAGGTGCGAAAAAATACCCAAAAAGAGTTTCCTGAGGGCATTCCAGCCTATGGCGCCGATGCGCTGCGCTTTACCTTTGCGGCGCTCGCCAGTCTGGGCCGCAGCATCAACTTTGACTCCAAGCGCTGCGAAGGTTACCGCAACTTCTGTAACAAGCTCTGGAACGCGAGCCGCTTTGTACTGATGAACTGCGAAGGCCAGGATTGTGGTTTGCGCGAGCACACCAAGGTGGAATGCGCCGCCCCGGGCACCGACGCGGCGGGTGCGCCCTTAGCGGCTGGCCCACTGCACGGCTATTTGACCTTCAGTCAGGCGGACCGGTGGATTGCTTCGGCGCTGCAACGGGTCGAGGCCGATGTCGCCAAGGGATTTGCCGATTACCGTCTGGACAACGTGGCCAATACGATTTACGACTTTGTCTGGAACGAGTTCTGCGACTGGTACCTCGAAATCGCCAAGGTTCAGATCAACACCGGCAACGAATCCCAGCAGCGCGCCACCCGGCGCACGCTGATCCGCACCCTGGAGACCATCTTGCGGCTGGCCCACCCGGTGATTCCCTTCATCACCGAAGAACTTTGGCAAAAAGTGGCCCCGGTGGCCGGGCGAAGCGGCCCGTCGGTGGCGATTGCGGCCTACCCGCTAAGTCAGTCCGAGCGCATTGATCCGGTGGCCGAGGCCCATGTCGCTCGCCTGAAACTGCTGGTGGACGCCTGCCGCAACTTGCGAGGCGAGATGAAGGTGCCGCCTTCCACCCGCCTCCCCCTGTATGTGCTCGCCAACAACGCCGCCGACGGTGCCTTCTGGCACAGCAGCGCGCCCGTCCTACAAGCGCTGGCCAAACTGGTGGAGGTCAAGCTCTTTGACGATGAAACCACTTGGCAGGCCGCCGCTCAAGCCGCGCCGGTGCAGGTGGTGGGTGATGCCCGCATGTGCCTGTTCATGGAAATTGACGTGGTCGCTGAAAAACTGCGCCTAAGCAAAGAAATTGCCCGCCTGGAAGCTGAGGTTGCCAAAGCCACCGCAAAACTCAGCAACGCCGCGTTTGTCGCCAAGGCGCCTCCTGAGGTGATTTCCCAGTCCCATCAGCGTGTCGCTGAATTCGGCGATACCCTGGCCAAAGTGCGTGAACAGTTGCATCGGCTGGCCTGAGACGCTGGGCCATCGCGGCAGGAGTATCGCCTTATTGAGGTGCTTGGCCGCTTCGAACTGATGACGGGTCTCACCACCCTCTCCTGCCATTGGCCATTTGCTTGAATCGGGAATTTAGAAGTGGCAATTGACCCACGCTGAAGTTCTTAAAGCCTGTGCTGTGGCGCAAGCCAAACCTTTTTAAAACGCCCAATTGACTACTGCGGGACCGCCATATACAATTGCTATATACTTTTTGGGAAATCATAATGTCCATTGGCACTGTGTTCGTCAATAACCGTACCCAGGCCGTTCGCCTCCCTTTAGACGTGCGTCTACCCGAGGGTGTCCAAAAGGTAGAGATACGCGTTAAGGGTAACGAGCGCATCATCGCCCCCCTAGGCCAGACCTGGGACAGCTTCTTTCTGGGTGGCCCCACCGTTAGCGACGACTTCCTGCCCGAGCGCGCCACCCAGCACCAGACGGAGCGCGAGGCTCTTTGATGCTGCGTTACCTGCTGGACACCAACATAGTCATCTACGTTTTGAAGCGCCGACCCGTCGAGGTGCTTTCTACCTTCAACGCCAATGCCAGCCGCATGGCAATATCCTCTATTACCCTCGCCGAACTCTTGCACGGTGCGGAGAAAAGCGGCCGCGTGAGCGAGAACCTGACCGCTATCGAGGACTTTTGCAGTCGCCTGCAAATTCTGGCCTATGGCACCAAGGCCGCCCAGCATTACGGAGCCATTCGCGCCGCCTTGGAAAAACTCGGCCAGCCTATCGGTGTGAACGACTTGCACATTGCAGCACACGCCCGCAGCGAAGGCCTAGTGCTGGTGACAAACAACATGGGGGAGTTCGCACGGGTGCCTGCGCTGGAAGCAGAGAACTGGGTCAACACAGCGCAGTAATTTACGAGCTGTCGTACATCAGCCGCACAAAAGTGCGTCGACTGCCACGCCAAGTTTGCCGCGATAGCTGCAGCGGGCCAGCAACTGAACTTTAAAGCGATTGCCACGACGACAGCTCTCAGACTGAGAACTGCAGTTGCCTGCAGCAGACCCCAGTGACTGAAATCAACCCAATGCCGACGGTCGCGGCGCTGCCTTCGGCGGCGGTGATGCCGCGGGAGCGGTCATCCGAACTAGTGCTCTAATTCGGGGAAAGCGAGGCCGAGATGCCGCTATTTTTTATGCTGACTTGTTGCTTAGGTCAGGAGATCCAAACGCATGAACGCCAGAACCAGCTACGCCACACTCACACTAAGTGACGTCGAAGAACTTGTTCCTGTGCTACACAGCGAGGAGGTCTTCGCGCTTATTGGAGGTATGCCAGCCAGGGATGACTTCACTCTCGGTCTTCTCAGGACAATATATGGCCCGGCGCGAAGAGTGTTGGCCAATACTGGATCAATTATGCAGTCCGGTTAATTGAAATGGGGAACTTATCGGCCGGGTCGAAGCCACTGTTCACGACAATCTTGCAGAAGTTGCCTTTTTGTTCAACCCCGACGTTTGGGGATGTGGCTATGCCACCGAAGGGTTGTATTGGCTGCACTGCCATTTGCGTGACCACCATAGTATTCCTACCGTTTGGGCTACAACTCATCCCAATAATGCTCGAAGCGTTGCACTGCCTCGTGAGGTTGGCTATGTCCAAACCGAAACGCAAAGACCACCCTTGCTAAATACATATGATGAGGGTGATCTCGTTTTCCAACGAAGTTTGGTCTAACCGTATCCACCAACCCCAATTGAAACGGTCCAACGTCACGTCCGGTTTGATGCAAGGTTTTTGTCTACTTCCAGCCTGCTGCAGGCCTACGGCCCCGTTTCAGCCAACGACCGCATCTGGCCCAAAACAAACGTTTCCAATCGAGCCTGGGGCCTGAAACTCAGCCTTCCGACTGAGTTAAAAAACTCCGTCCCGATCGCAACAAAAAAAGGATTGAGGTACAGCTATCAAACACTGGCTTTGTTGTCGTGCCCTAGCGCCTGCGCATCACGTGGACAAATTCAAGGCCCATCGTTTGCTGGTACAGCAGGGTGTTCCCGGTCTGTTTGGCAAAAGCCTGAAAGTCGCGGATCGAACCGGCGTCGGTGGCCACAACTTTAAGCACCTGGCCACTTTCCATGCCGGTGAGTGCCCGCTTGGCCTTCAGGATGGGAAGTGGGCAATTGAGCCCTCGGGTGTCGATTTCAATGTCTATGGAGTAGTCGGCGGACATGGCGTCATCCTTCGGTTGAGCGGGCTGGATCAGGTGACGCATCCCGCTTAGGCCAATCCACAAACTGGGGCGTGTAGCCGCGCGAAATGAGCCAGTCAGCCAGTGCATAGCCCGTGCCGGCGGGCCAGCATTTCAGGTCTTGGGGAGCGACCATTCGGTAGTCCACCAGTTCGGGTGACAGTCGCACCTCGCCATGGCAAACCGCATGGTAAGCGATGATGATCTGGTTCATCCGCTGGAAGTCATACACGCCCACGAGCTTGAGTTCGTCGGTAACCAGGTTGGTTTCTTCGGCAATTTCGCGGGCAATGCCTTCTTGGGGTGTCTCACCCGCCTCCATGAAGCCGGTGATCAAGGCGTACATCTTGCCGGGCCAGGCTGCATTGCGGGCCAGCAAAATATCGCCGTTCACATCCACAATGCCCGCGAGCACCGGTGTCGGATTGTTCCAGTGGGTATAGCCGCACGCGCTACAGCGCAGGCGCACCTTGTCGCCGCCGTCTTCCATCTGGCTAATCAGTGCCAGCGGCGTAGCGCACTGGGGGCAAAATTTGAACGCATTGCTCATGGGTGGGACGAGTTAAATCGGGAACAAATGGCTTAGGCCGGAAAAACGCCGGTGGACAAATAGCGGTCGCCCCGGTCGCACACGATGAAAACTATGGTGGCGTCTTGCACCTCGCTGGCAATTTGTTGCGCCACCCAGCAGGCGCCAGCCGCTGAGATGCCGGCAAAAATACCCTCTTCGCGTGCCATGCGCCGGCACATGTCTTCGGCGTCCGCCTGGCTCACGTAGCGCAACTCATCCACATTGGCAGCATCATAAATCTTGGGCAAATAAGCCGGCGCCCATTTGCGGATACCCGGAATGCGCGAACCCTCTGATGGCTGTGCACCAATGATGCGGATCTCTGGGTTTTTCTCTTTGAGGTAGCGCGCCACACCGGTAATGGTGCCGGTGGTGCCCATGGCGCTCACAAAATGCGTGATGCGTCCCTGGGTGTCCGCCCAAATTTCGGGGCCGGTGGTCTCATAGTGCACGCGCGGGTTGTCTTGGTTCGCAAACTGGTCAAGCACCCTGCCCTTCCCCTCAGACTGCATTTTTTCTGCCAGGTCGCGGGCGTATTCCATGCCCCCGCTTTTGGGCGTGAGGATAAGTTCAGCGCCAAAAGCCTTCATGGTTTGCACCCGCTCAATCGACAAGTCCTCCGGCATGATGAGGAGCATGCGGTAGCCCTTGATGGCTGCGGCCATGGCTAGCGCAATACCAGTGTTGCCCGAGGTAGCCTCTATCAAGGTGTCACCAGGGGTGATGTCGCCACGCTCCTGCGCACGCTGGATCATGGACATCGCCGGTCGGTCTTTGACCGAGCCCGCCGGGTTGTTCCCCTCAAGCTTGCCGAGCACGACATTGTTGCGAAGGCTGGTGTCCGCAGCGCCAATGCGCTGCAGGGCTACCAGCGGGGTTTTGCCAATGGCGTCTTCTAGGGTGGGGTAATTCTTCGAGTGAGTCATGGCTTTAATGTGCCATAAATCGCACCCCGTCCCGACCGGGCTAGAGCGCAAAAATCTTGCCCGGGTTCATGATGTTGTGCGGGTCCAGTGCAATTTTGATGGTGCGCATCATCTCCACCGCGCCGGTACCGGCCTCGGCCACCAAGAAATCCATTTTGTGCAAACCAACGCCGTGTTCGCCGGTGCAGGTCCCCCCCAGGCGCAGCGCGCGCGCCACCAGCTTGCCGTTGAGGTGTTCGGCCGTTTCCCGTTCCGTGGCGCTGTTGGGGTCAATCAAATAACCCATGTGGAAATTGCCGTCTCCCACGTGGCCCACCATGAAATAGGGAATTCCCGCGGCATTGGCCTCGTCCACCGATTCCAGCAAGGCGTCGGCCAATTTGGAAATGGGCACGCAGGTGTCGGTGGTAACGCAGCGGCAGCCGGGGCGCGACTGCACGCCGGCAAAGTAGGCGTTGTGACGCGCGGTCCACAGGCGGGTGCGTTCTTCAGGCGTACTGGCCCATGCAAATCCGTGACCCTGGTTGTCATTCACAATGTCTTGCACCATGGCGATCTGCTCTTGCACGCCCGCCGGCGAACCATGAAACTCCATCAGCATCATCGGCGCCTCGGCCAGCCCGAGCTTTGAATGTTGGTTGACCATGCGCACCGTGTTGCCGTCAAGCAGCTCGCATCGCGCAATGGGTACGCCCATTTGGATGATCGCAATTGTGGTGTTCACTGCGTCAGCCAGCGTGGAAAAAGCGCAGGTGGCAGCCATCACCGCCTCGGGCAGCGGGTAGACCTTGAGCGTGATTTCAGTGATCACGCCCAGGGTTCCTTCGCTACCGACCATCAAGCGCGTCAGGTCGTAGCCGGCCGACGATTTGCGGGCGCGGGTGCCAGTGCGGATGACTTCGCCGCTGGCCGTGACGACCTCCAAACCCAGCACGTTGTCGCGCATGGTTCCGTAGCGCACGGCGTTGGTGCCGCTGGCACGGGTGGCGCTCATACCACCCAAGGAGGCATCGGCGCCCGGGTCAATGGGGAAAAACAAGCCGCTGCTTTTGAGTGCTTCGTTAAGCTGCTTGCGCGTGACGCCCGGCTGCACCGTCACCGTAAGGTCTTCGGGGTGAATGGCCACCACCCGGTTCATGCGGGCAAGGTCGATGCTGATGCCGCCTTGCACCGCCAGCAAATGGCCCTCCAGCGACGAGCCCACGCCAAAGGGAATCACGGGCACCCGGTGCGCCGCGGCCAGCGTCACGGCCGCCGCCACATCGGCGGTGGACTCGGCAAACACCACCGCCGTGGGCGGCGGCACGTCGAATACCGACTCGTCACGCCCGTGCTGCTCGCGCACTGCCAATCCGGTGGCGCAGCGGCTGCCAAAGTGTGCTTGGAGTGCATCAAGCATGGCCGGCGGCACGTCCCGCAGCGCGATTTCGGGTTCCAAGGCGTGGGTCTGGGTGGGGGCGTTCATGGTGTGGGCATCCTTCATCTCAAGGGTTTGACGCCCAAGGATACGCCAGCACGGGCCGAAAGACCGGCCGCAGAACTGGCAAACCCGGGCGCAGATAAGATGTTCACGCGCCCGTTTTGCGCGCCTAACCCCTCCCGAAAGCACCACCATGACGATTTCCATGTACCAAGCCAGCGTGCCACGCTTGGTCAATAGCCTGAACAACCTGATCAACATCCTGGACAAAGCCCAGGCCCACGTCGAGACCAAAAAAATGGACCCCGCGGCGCTGATCGACTTCCGCCTGTACCCTGACATGCTGAGCTTCCGGCGCCAGGTGCAGATTGCCAGCGACACCGCCAAAGGCGTGGTCGCTCGCTTGGCCGGGGTCGAAAGCCCCGTCTACGAAGACAACGAGCGGACGTTTGAAGAGCTCAGGGCGCGTGTCGCCAAAACGGTGGCTTATGTGCAGACCTTCACGCCTGCGCAAATCGACGGCACCGAGGACAAGGACATCGTCACCAAGCGTGGCGACAAGGAAACCCATTACAAAGGCATGCAGTTTTTACTGGGCCACGCCCTTCCGAATGTGTATTTTCATGTGACTACCGCCTTCGCCATCCTGCGCCACAATGGCGTCGAAATTGGCAAGCGCGACTACTTGGGCAACCCATAAGCCGTGTGCCGGGGCTCTCAGCGCCCCTGCTGATACCCAGCGCCGACAAAGACCGGCGCGGACAGACCCGATAACAAACCGGAGACAAAGCTCATGTTCCCTACCGCAATTGCTGGCAGTCTGCCCAAACCCGCCTGGCTGGCCGAGACCCAAAAACTTTGGCCTAAATGGAAAGCGGAGGGGGACGCATTGGTCGAGGCCAAATCCGACGCCACGCTACTCTGGGTCAAAACCCAAGAAGACCTGGGTCTGGATGTCATTGGTGACGGTGAACAGGCGCGCCAGCATTTCGTCCACGGTTTTCTGGAGCAGGTGGAAGGTATTGACTTTGAAAACAAGGTCACCATGGGCATTCGCAACAACCGGTACGACGCGCAAGTGCCGCAGGTGGTGGGGCCGCTCAAGCTCAAGGGCCGGGTCCACGCCCTGGAGGCACGTATTGCCCGCGCCCACACCCAGCGCACGCTGAAGTTCACCCTGCCCGGCCCGATGACGATTGTGGACACCGTAGCCGACCGCTTTTACGGCGTCGGGCGCGAGGGCAAAATCAAAATGGCGTTTGCCTTCGCTGAACTGCTCAACCAAGAGGCGCTGGCCCTGCAGGCCGACGGCGTGGACATCATCCAGTTTGACGAGCCGGCCTTTAATGTCTATATGGAGGACGCCGCCGACTGGGGCGTACAAGCCCTCGAGCGCGCGGCCCAAGGCCTGACCTGCAAAACCGCCGTGCATATTTGCTACGGCTACGGCATTGCCGCCAACATGGACTGGAAAAACACCTTGGGTCACGAGTGGCGCCAATATGAAAAAGTCTTTCCAGCATTGGCCAAGAGCAGCATTCAGCAGGTGAGCCTGGAATGTTTTCATTCCCACGTGCCCATGGACCTGATGGCCTTGCTGTCAGGCAAAGAAGTCATGGTGGGCGTGATTGACGTCGCCTCAGACCTCGTGGAAACCGCCGAAGAAGTGGCTGACACCATTGGCAAAGCCTTGCAGTTTGTGCCCAAGATGAAGCTGATTGCCTGCACCAATTGCGGCATGGCGCCGATGAACCGCGACATTGCTTTGCGCAAGCTCGAAGCCTTGGCCCAAGGCGCTGCCTTGGCGCGTCAGCGCTACGCTGGAGCCTGAGCGTGAGCGCTCCCCGGTCTGTTTTGGTGGTGGGCGCCGGTGATGCCACGGGCGGCGCCATTGCCCGGCGCTTCGCGCGGGAAGGCCTGATTGCCTGCGTAACGCGGCGCCAGCACGACAAGCTCCTGCCGCTGGTGGCCCAAATCGAAGCCGAGGGCGGACGGGCGCACGCTTTTGGCTCGGACGCCCGGGTCGAGGCCGAAATGGTGGCCTTGGTCGAGGGCATCGAGCGCGACATTGCACCGATTGAGGTGGCGGTTTTCAATATCGGCGCCAATGTCCGCTTTTCGGTGACCGACACGACCGAGCGCGTGTATCGCAAGGTGTGGGAAATGGGCGCCTTGTCGGGCTTTTTGATGGGCCGCGAAGTGGCTAAGGCCATGCTCAAACGCGGTCAGGGCACGATTATTTTTACCGGAGCGACTGCCAGCCTGCGTGGCGCAGCGGGATTTTCGGCCTTTGCCGGGGCCAAGCACGCGCTGCGGGCGCTAGCCCAAAGCATGGCGCGTGAACTCGGCCCCCAAGGGATCCACGTGGCGCACACGGTAATTGACGGCGCGATTGACACCCAGTTCATTGCTGAGAATTTTCCAGCGCGTTACGCGCTGAAAGACCAAGAGGGCATCCTCAACCCTGACCACATTGCGGAGAGCTATTGGCAACTGCACTGCCAGCCCCGCAGTGCCTGGACGCATGAATTAGATCTGCGCCCTTGGATGGAAAACTGGTAAGTCACCCTCCCCGGAATAAACAACATGCAAAAAAACGTTGAATTTTTCTTTGACTTTGGTAGCCCCACCACCTACCTGGCCCACACCCAGTTAGCCCAACTGGGCAAAGAAACGGGCGCGTCCGTGGTTTATCGCCCCATGCTGCTCGGTGGTGTCTTTAAAGCCACGGGCAACGCCAGCCCGGTGACGGTGCCCGCCAAAGGCCGCTGGATGGGCCAGGACATGGCGCGTTTCGCACAACGGTATGGCGTACCCTTTGCCCACAATCCGCATTTCCCCATTAACACCCTCACCCTGATGCGTGGCGCCGCGGGTCTGCAGTTGCGTGACCCGCAGGCCTTGATGCGCTACGTGGATGTCGTTTTTCATGCCATGTGGGTGCAGCCCCGCAACATGGGGGCGCCGGAAGTACTGAGCGAAGTGCTCGGAGCCGCCGGCTTTGACGCCGAGCCCTTTATGGCGCTCGTGGCGGACCCCGACGTCAAGGCGGCGTTGGTCGCGACCACCGAGGAAGCAGTGGCGCGCGGTGCGTTCGGTGCGCCCACCTTCTTTGTGGGCGAACAGATGTTTTTTGGTCAAGATCGGCTCGATTTCGTCCGCGACGCGCTTGCCTAAGCCAGGCAGTCCGTGCACCCGCGCGGCTGGCCTCGGGCCTGCAGGCGCCATGGATAATGCCTTACCCACTAATTACAAGAGACTCCTGCCATGCACCGTGTTGCCATCAGCAGTACCGGCCTGTTTACGCCGCCCCAGACCATCAGCAATACCGAATTGGTCGAAGCTTACAACCAGTACGCTGCTCTGGAAAACGCCCGCTACGCCGAGGAAATTGCCGCCGGTAGCCGGGCTGCATTGACCGATTCCAGCGTCGAATTCATTGAAAAAGCGTCCGGCATCCAGCGCCGCTATGTGATGGACAAGGCCGGCGTACTGGACCCGACCCGCATGCGCCCCCGCTTTGCTCCTCGCCCCGACACCGAGCTTTCAATGATGGCAGAGATCGGCGTTTTGGCATCCCAAGCCGCTTTAGACGCCGCAGGCAAAACCGCTGCCGACGTCGATGGCCTCATTTGCGCCGCTGCTAATATGCAGCGTCCGTATCCCGCCATGGGCGTGGAGATTCAGACCGCGTTAGGCATCCAGGGCTATGCGTTTGACATGAACGTGGCCTGCTCCTCGGCCACGTTTGCCCTGGAACTGGCCGTGAACGCGGTGCGCACCGGACAGGCGCGGGCGATCCTGGTGGTCAACCCCGAAATCACCTCAGCGCACCTGGCCTGGAAAGACCGCGATTGCCACTTTATCTTTGGCGACGTGTGTACTGCAATTTTGGTGGAACGTTTGGATCTGGCACCCGAAGGTGCCTTCGAAATCCTGGGCACCCGGCTCTTGAGCACGTTTTCGAACAACATCCGCAACAACCAGGGCTTTATGTCGCGGGCCGAAGACCGCGACCCCGACGACCGTGACCAGTTGTTTCGCCAGGAAGGCCGCAAGGTGTTCAAGGAAGTCTGCCCCATGGCGGCAGACCACATTGCCGGGCACCTAGAATCCTTGGGCTACACGCCAACCGATGTGCGCCGCTATTGGTTGCACCAGGCGAATTTGTCAATGAACCAGTTCATCAGCCGAAAGCTACTAGGCCGCGACGCAACGCGGGAAGAGGCACCGGTTATCTTGGACGAGTTTGCAAATACGGCCTCCGCCGGCTCGATCATCGCCTTTCATCGCCACAAGGCCGACATTGAGGTCGGCCAGGTGGGGGTAATTTGCTCTTTCGGTGCCGGCTATTCGATCGGTAGCGTCGTCGTCAAAAAACAGTAACCAACCGTTCCCCCGGGATCTGGGGGCCGGGTTTCAGGCCAGCGCGCGCTTCAGTCGAATTTCCTCGATCTTGACGCCGCCAATGGACACCGTCTTGGCACTGGGCATTTCCCGCTTGAAACCGGCCATGGTGAAAAACTGCATGGCACGTTCGTTGGCCAGCGGAAGCCAGATGCTGACGTCGGTGCACCCTTCCTCGACCAAGCCCTCTCGGGCCGCGTCCCAAAGCGAGAGTCCGACGCCGAGACCGATGAAATCAGCATGGACGTAGATCGACCAGATCTCCCCCATGGTCTGCTTGGTACCTTCGTCGCGGCTGCGGTCAAAGCCGACAAAACCCACGATGCGCTCGCCATGTAACGCGACCAGCACCTGCGGTTCGGCGTATTCAATGGCTTCACGCCAATACGCCTGGCGTTTGTCTAGGGCCATGGTCGGCACGGTGACGTCACCCAACAGGCCCCGGTAGGCCTCCTGGACCGTGGCGTTGTGAAGTTCAGCGATGGCGCGCGCGTCGCGAAAAGAAGCCGGACGAACTGGGAATACAGAGGTACTGGACATGACGGAGCAAAAAACCTGAAGTTGCAAAAAGACGAGTACGTGATTGTCGCAGCATCGCCCGTGGCCCCCCTAGACGGCGCAGCGTTCCTATTAGGGTGAATACCCCTTGCACTGCACCAACCCGCGCGTCCAGAATGTGAACAACTTTGGAGGGTAAGCAACATGGGCTATCCACAGATCGCGGTGGACTCCGCAAACTTCCCAGTGCAACGGCTCGGTTATTGGGCCGAGACTACTCCGGAGCGCGTATTCCTGACCCAGCCGCTGGGACAGGGCGCGCTGCAACACATCACCTGGGCGCAGGCTTCAGACCAGGTGCGCCGCATGGCGGGCTGGATGCAGTCCCAAGGCTGGCCGGCAGGCAGTCGGGTCGCGATAGTCGGCAAAAACAGCGCCCACTGGGTCTTGGCAGATCTGGCGATCTTGATGGCCGGGCATGTGTCGGTGCCGATTTACCCCACGTTTAATGGCGATGCGCTGGCCTACATTCTGGAGCACAGCGAAGCGCGTGCCTGCTTTGTTGGCAAGATGGATGACAGCAGCAGTCTCCAAAGCGTACCCACCCACGTGACGCTGGTTGCCCTGCCACTGTCCCCACCCGGAGCGGCCGGGCTGCGCTGGGACGCGCTGCTGGACCAAAACCCTCCACTGGCCCAAGTGGGCGCTACCGGTGCGGATACGATTTGCACCATCATCTACACCTCGGGCACGACCGGCCGACCCAAGGGCGTAGTGCAGACCTTTGGCGCCATGGCGTGGGGATTAACCAGTGCCACACGACGCATTCACATCGGCGCCAACGATCGGTTCATTTCCTACCTGCCTTTGGCCCATGTTGCCGAACGCATGCTGGTGGAGCAGGCTTCCTTGCGCTACGGCGGGCACGTGTTTTTTGCCGAAAGTTTGGACACCTTCTTGGCCGACCTGCAGCGTGCCCGGCCCACCATATTTTTCTCGGTGCCACGGCTGTGGGTCAAATTTCGCCAGGGCGTGCTCGAGAAAATGCCAGAAGGCAAACTCAAGTTGCTGCTCTCCATCCCACTCGTGGGCCATCTGGTGCGGCGCAAGATTTTGAAGGGCTTGGGATTGGACCAATGCCGCTTGGCGGCCGGTGGCGCCGCGCCCATGCCTGCCGAAGTTTTGGCTTTTTTTCGGGGACTCGGACTGGATTTGATTGAGGTCTACGGCATGACCGAGAACTGCGGCGTGTCGCACTCCACCCTGCCAGGTGCTGCCGGCGTGGGTTCGGTCGGACTGCCGTACGACGGGGTTGAAAGCCGCATTAACCCCGAAAGCGGCGAGATTCAAATGCGCTGCCCGGCGCTCATGCAAGGCTATTACAAAAACCCTGAGCAAACGGCGCAAACGCTGACTGCGGACGGTTGGCTGCGCACCGGCGACAAGGGACGATGCGACGACCAGGGACACCTTTCCATCACGGGACGGGTCAAAGACATCTTTAAGACCAGCAAAGGCAAGTACGTAGCCCCGGCGCCGATTGAAGATCTTCTGATTACCCACCCCGACATTGAAGCCTGCGCCGTAACCGGCGCCAACCTAACGCAGCCCCTTGCCCTGGTTATGCTATCGCAGGACGCGGCCCTTCGGTGCTCTGATTCCACATCGAGCTTGGCGCTGGCTGAGTCGCTGAAGCAGCACCTGCACACCATCAATGAACGGCTGGAGCACCATGAACGCTTGGACTGTCTGGCGGTGGTCACCGAACTTTGGACCCCGGAAAACGGCTATGTGACGCCCACCTTCAAGGTCAAACGCGACAAAATTGAAGAGGCCTATGCCCCCCGGTTTGAGTCCTGGGTGCAAAGCGCCCAGCCCGTGGTGTGGGTCAACCGCAGCGAATAGCCTTGGCAGGCTCGGGTCCGAGCTGCAGGGGTTAAAGTCGCATGCATGAAATGTGCAAGAGGTTCCGGGTCAGGGCGAGCCCGCCCGCGGTTTATCCCATTTGTTTTTGGACTCACCCTGGCCCTCTTGACTGCGGCAGTACCCGCGGCAGTCTTTGAAGACTCCATGGCCCAGCGCACGCTGGCGTGTACGGGCTGCCATGGCCCCCAAGGCAAATCCGGGCCCGACGGCTATTACCCGCGCCTTGCCGGTAAGCCTGCGGGCTACCTCTACAACCAACTGCGCAACTTTCAGGAAGGTAGACGCCACTACGCCCTGATGGAAGGCCTGCTGACCCCGCTCAGCGATGCTTATCTCAAAGAAATCGCCGCCTACTTTTCGGCGCTAGAAATTCCGTATCCCCCGGCGGCCCCGCAAAGCGCGACGCCGACGCTCTTGGCACGCGGGGAGACGCTGGTGCGCAAAGGTGATGCTGCGTTGCAACTCCCGGCCTGCGTGCAATGCCACGGACTGGCGCTGACCGGGGTTCAACCCAGCACGCCGGGGCTCGTGGGCCTGCCGCGCGATTACTTGAACGCGCAGTTGGGCGGCTGGCAAACCGGGCAGCGCAAGGCGGGTGCCCCCGATTGCATGGCCAGCATTGCACGGCGCCTGAGCGACGCCGATGTGCACGCCGTTACCAGTTGGCTGGCGAGCCAGACGGTACCGATGCCGTCCAACCCGGCGGCGCACAGACCGCCAGCGTCTGCCGGGACCCTGGCGATGGAATGTGGGAGCGCGCCATGAGTACACAGCACGCCAGGCCGCAGTGGGTCCTGTGGGGGAGCGCGGCGCTGATCCTGGGCGCCTGGCTTTGGGTTTTTTGGGGTGCTGACGCGCTCCATGCGCGAACCGATGTAGCGCGCCGGGCTGCGTCAACGGGCACCGCGGGCACATTGACGTTGGCGCAACAACTCGAAGAAGGCGAGTACCTCGCCCGGATTGGCAATTGCGGTCTGTGCCACACGGCGCCGGGTGGCGCGCCATTTGCCGGGGGTCGGGCGATTGCGACGCCTTTTGGCGCGGTTCCGTCGAGCAATATCACGCCCGACCCGACCCACGGCATCGGTCGCTGGACGGCGGACGACTTTTGGCAGGCCCTGCACCACGGAAAAAGCCGTGAGGGTCGACGCCTGTCGCCGGCTTTTCCGTACACCAGCTACACCCGCGTGAGCCGGGCGGATGCCGACGCCCTTTTTGCCTACCTTCAAACGGTGCCAGCCGCAGCGCGCGCCAATGCACCTTCCGGCCTGGCTTGGCCGTTCAACACCCAGGCGGCACTGGCCGTGTGGCGCGCCCTTTACTTTTGGCCGCACACCGACAACGACCGCCCCGTGGATCGCGGCGCTTATTTGGCTGAAGGCCTCGGCCATTGCACCGAGTGCCATGGCACGCGCAATTTCTTGGGTGGCTTGAAGAGCGGCAAGACCTGGGCGGGCGCGGTCCTGCCCGGCACTTCCTGGTACGCCCCCTCGCTCGAAAAGACCGAAGAAGCCGCAGCAGGGTCGGTCGCAGACAGTGCGGCTTTACTCCAAACGGGCCAAAGTCAATGGCCGGGCTCCTCTTTTGCCAGCGGACCCATGGCGGAAGTGGTGCTGCACGGAACCCAGTTTCTGCGCGACGCCGATGCCCAGGCCCTTGCGCGCTACCTTCAGTCCGTGGCGCAATCCGCGGCGCCAGCGACAGCGCGTCGCTCTGAGCGCCCCAAGACCAGTGAGGATCCTCGCGCCGCCAAGTTGTACCATGACCACTGCGCCGAATGCCATGGCAAAGGCGGCCAGGGTCAAGCAGGAGCCTACCCTGCCTTGGCCAGCAACCGGGCCGTACTCATGGACCCGCCGAACAATGCGGTGCTCCAGGTGTTGTACGGCGGTTTCCCGGCCGCCACTGCGGGCAATCCACGCCCTTTTGGAATGCCGCCCTTCTTGCTCACGCTGACCGATGCGGATGTCGCTGCTGTTTTGACCCACGCCCGCAGCGCTTGGGGCAACCAAGCGTCAGGCGTCAGCGAACTTCAGGTTCAGCAGTTGCGCCGTACCCAGCTCGCGCACTAATGCGGCAGGTCGATCTCCCGACTGAGGCCGTAGCACCCGGCATTGACCTGGTGTACGAGGACCACGACCTGTTGGTGCTGAACAAGCCGGCCGGCCTGCTGTCGGTGCCGGGTCGCGGTGAGGACAAGCAAGACTGCCTGAGCCGCCGGGTACAAACCGAGTTTGCCGATGCGCTGGTAGTGCACCGACTGGACATGGCCACCTCGGGATTGTTGATTTTCGCGCGGGGTCCGGTGGCGCAGCGCGCGCTGAGTGCTGCCTTTGCGCAGCGCTTGGTCCACAAGCGCTACACCGCCCGGGTCAGCGGCATGCTGGCCGTGGAGCCGGGCTGGCAGTGCATCGACCTGCCCATTCTGGTGGACTGGCCGAACCGGCCGCTGCGCATCATCGATGCGGACGGCCAAGCCAGCCAAACCCGGTGGCGGTGCGTGGAACAGGACATTGCCAGCCAGACCAGCCGCCTCGACCTCGAACCCCTGACCGGGCGCAGTCACCAACTTAGGGTGCATTTGAAGGCGCTGGGTCACCCGATACTGGGAGACGCGCTGTATGCGCCGCCCGAAGTGCAACGCATGGCGCCACGCTTGTTGCTGCACGCCTGCCGACTGCGGCTGGCGCACCCCCGCACTTCAACGCCGATGCAATGGGATTGCCCGCCGGCGTTTTGAACTAAGGCCAAGACCCTCAGGGTGCGCGGCCCAAAGCCTAAAATGGGCGCGTGACCACCCTACTGAACGCCGACCTGCATTGCCACTCCGTGGTCTCTGACGGAACCCTCACCCCCGAAGCCCTCGCCGCACGCGCCAGTGCCAACGGGGTTGAACTCTGGGCGCTGACCGATCACGACGAAATTGGCGGCCAAGCCCGCGCTGCCGCAGCCGCCAAGGCCTGCGGCATGCGCTACCTATCGGGCGTCGAGATTTCTGTGACCTTTTTGCACCAGACGGTGCACATCGTGGGACTCGGCTTTGACCCCACCGACCCGAGGTTGGTCGAGGGCCTGAAACACACCCGTGGCGGCAGAAGCCAACGCGCCAAGGACATGGCGCACGACCTGGCGCGCGTGGGCATCAAAGGCGCCTTTGAAGGCGCGCTGCAATACGCGGGCAACCCGGACCTGATCTCGCGCACCCACTTTGCCCGGCACTTGGTGGAAACAGGCGTCTGCAAAGAAACCA
>Ga0114968_10001638_pt1 | contig 17197 bp, 17 predicted proteins | sample M_130807_EF_Meta_FD_87020 | JGI IMG/M metagenome (GOLD analysis project Ga0114968, IMG submission 87020) | Freshwater microbial communities from Lake Montjoie, Canada to study carbon cycling - M_130807_EF_MetaG | ecosystem: Environmental > Aquatic > Freshwater > Lake | place: Lake Montjoie...
AATTTAAGTCAGATCATCGATAACCATGCCAATTTGTTACAACCGCGCATGCATGTGCGAGTGCAATTGGATATTGAAATCAGCTACGAAGAAGCAAACTATATCAAAGACACTTTTATACAGCAATATAATCTTAGAGAAATGGCATTGATATCTAATAAAAATTCTTCAGTAGAGACTGACATGGCGCCAGGCGATATTAAATTTGAAAGTGTAGACCAAATTGTGACTGACCAGATTACTGCCATCGAAAGCGAATTTTATGATCCAAAACTTCTATTACAAATATATCAGACTCTATGAATATTTTAATTTGTGGGGATAGTTTTGCTGCCAATTACAATGCAGCTGGTGTTTTAGAATATCCAGGGTGGCCTCAGATTCTAAGCAAGAATCACAATATAACTAATCTTGCACAAGCAGGATGTTCCCAATATAAAATCTATTTACAAATACAAAAAGCTCAGCTGTCAACGTTTGATAGAGTGATAATTTTTCACACCAGTCCTTATCGTATATACATCAAGGATCATCCGTACTTAAAAAATACCCAACTGCATTATGCTAGTGATTTAATATATAATGATATAGAAAATCAATCGCCATTCGAAGATCAACAATTGTTAGTGAAATTTTTTAAAAAATATTTTGATTTAGAACATGCTGAATTTATACATCAGTTGATTTATGAAAAAATTGTAGCTATAATGTCTACAGTTCCAACTTTTCATGCTGGTATTAATTTACCAAACTTAACACTTGATACCAGCAACATATTTAAAAAACATCGTGGCAATGTAAACCATTTTGACAAAGTGGGTAATCAAATTATAGCACAGAATATTTCTAACTGGATCAATTGCGTATGATTTATATTGACGGGGGTAGTAATACTTACGGTGACGAGTTGTCAGACCGAACTAAACAGGCCTGGTCATTTTTGTTGGAAGAAAAATTAAAAATGCCAGTGAACAATGTTGCGATCAAAGGAAAGTCTAACCAACACATAGTTTTTGATCTCATAAACTATTGCAGCCACAGCCGCCCAGAATTGGTCGTCATTGGCTGGGTTAACTTGTCAAGAAAAATGTTTGTTCGCAGAGAAACTAATTTTTTAGTTGACATTACTGCAACATCTTCCAACAGTGTTTTTCATTCGGCTAAAGAAATGAAACAGTTTCAACATTTGTTATTTAAATACTGGAGTAATTATCTACATGACATGTGGAATTTTTTACATCAAATAGTGCTGGTGCAAAAATTTCTTAGCTCGTTGTCTATTCCATACTTGATGTTCAATGATTCAGACCATAATGACATTTTAGATTTACTAAACATTTCAAGCAGTGATGCTAAAATTAAAGATAGATTATTAGATGCATTTGATAATACCAATGACCAACAAATTTTAGACATTGAAGAATCAATAAACTCTGTTTATAAATTAATTGACCACAAAGATTTTTATGACTTTTCATGGAATCTCAGAAGCTTATTTAATTATTCTGGTCATCCAACCGCCGAGCACCATCAATCTATGTTAAATTTCTTACTACCAATGGTTACCGCACGACTATGATACAAATTAAAAATCTCACAGTACGAAATTTTATGAGTGTGGGTAATGCTACCCAAGGCATTGACTTTGATCGACGCGATTTGACTTTGGTGCTGGGCGAAAACCTGGACCTAGGTGGCGATGGATCACGCAACGGTACAGGTAAGACCACAATCATTAATGCACTCAGTTATGCCTTGTATGGCACAGCACTCAGTAACATACGCAAAGATAATCTAGTAAACAAGACCAACGGCAAGAACATGTTGGTCAGTTTGGACTTCTCTGTTGCTGGACAACAGTATCGCCTCGAGCGGGGTCGCAAACCTAATGTGCTTAAATTTTATGTCAACAATCTCGAACAAGAGATCACAGATGATTCTCAGGGCGATTCAAGAGAAACACAAAGCACAATTGAACGCACTTTGGGTCTCAGCCACGACATGTTCAAGCATATCTTGGCCTTAAACACCTATACCGAACCTTTCCTTAGTTTGAAAGCCAACGATCAGCGTACTATTATTGAACAGCTATTGGGTATTACTATGCTGAGTGAACGTGCAGAAAAAATTAAAGACCTCAACCGTTCAACAAAAGATTCAATTACACAAGAAGAATTTCGTATTCGTGCTGTACAAGAAGCCAACAAGCGTATCGAAGAACAGATTGAAAGCCTGCGTAAACGACAAAAAATGTGGATCACTAAGCAAGCAGAGGATGTTGCAAAACTTGAATCTGCTGTTGCCAGTCTTGAGCATATTGATATTGATGCAGAAATTGCTGCACACAAGGCGCTAACAGAATATAACAATCTGGTTAAAGAACTTGCCGATGCAACCAAGTCATTGGCCAGAGCTCGTCTTGACGAATCTCGCGAACGCAAGGATGCTGATAAGATTGCGGCTGAACTAGCTGCGTTAGTAGATCATAAATGTCATGCTTGCGGACAAGATCTGCACGACAAAAATCACGACGCCATTATTGCTGCTAAACAAGATGAATTTGATAAAGCCTGTGTCGAAGTTGACCTAGCTGGTCTTGCAATCATGGAACTAGAAAACGAGTTAGAAGATCTTGGTGAGACCGGACTGCAACCACAAGTATTTTACGACACGCTAGAAGATGCACTCAATCATCGCAACAGTTTAGAAGCACTACGCAAAGAACTTACAACACGATCGGTAGAAACAGATCCTTACGGCGAACAAATTGCTGAAATGCAAAATCAAGCACTCCAGGAAGTTACTTACGATACAATGAATTCGCTTACTCGCCTACAAGATCATCAAGACTTCTTACTCAAGTTGCTGACCAGCAAAGACAGTTTTATACGCAAGAAGATCATTGAACAGAATCTTAGCTATCTAAATGCTCGTCTCACACACTATTTGGATCGCATTGGCTTGCCGCATACAGTGATATTTCAAAATGATCTTACTGTGAGCATTGAGGAATTGGGTAGAGAATTAGACTTCGATAACTTGTCAAGGGGCGAGCGTAACCGACTTATACTAAGTATGAGTTGGGCCTTCCGCGATGTGTTCGAAAGCCTGTATCAACCCATTAATGTGTTATTCATTGACGAAATGATCGACAGTGGACTAGACACACAAGGCGTAGAAAACAGCCTAGCACTGCTGAAACAGATGAGTAGAGAAAGACACAAGAGTATCTGGTTGGTTAGTCATAGAGACGAACTGGCCGGGCGTGTGGAAAATATTCTGCGTGTGGTCAAAGAAAACGGTTTTACTAGTTACAATACGGATGTAGACATTGCGTGAATTAAAAGTATTACATGTTGAACCCACTGATGTTTGCCAGTTGGCTTGTCCTGCTTGTGCAAGAGAGGTCGACACGGAATTTGACAAAACACAAAAAAATCATCTTACTGTTGATCAAATACAGCAACATTTCTCAATTGAACAAATTGCAAATTTAGACAAAATGTTCATGTGCGGAGACTACGGAGATCCAGCTGCTGGACGTCATACGTTAGAAATTTATCGCTGGGTCAGAAGTATCAATCCTGATATTGTGTTGGGGATGAATACCAATGGTGCGTTGCAAAGAATTGAGTGGTGGCAAGATCTTGCTGTCATAATGAATCAACCGCAGGATTATGTTGTATTCAGTATTGATGGGCTTCAGGACACTAATCACATTTATCGTGTTAATTGCAATTGGTCTAAGCTAATGAAAAATGCTCAGGCGTTTATTGATGCAGGCGGTCCAGCTCACTGGGATATGTTAGTATTTGGGCACAATCAAAATCAGGTTGATGCAGCGGAACAGTTAGCACGTAGCATGGGATTTACTTGGTTTCGAGCCAAAGTCAGTAAACGTCCTTTCCCGAATCAATTAGAATTTCCCGTGGGATGGTATAGTCCCAGTGAAAATAATGGGTCAATACATTGTCACGCCTTGGCGGATCAAAGTATCTATATAGATGCTCAAGGACGGGTCAGTCCCTGCTGTTGGTTAGGCAATAGACAAAGTAATTTTGTCACTGACTTCGAGTTAATAAAAGCCACATGGACTACTGCAACTCCAAATCTTATTTGTAAAAAAAGTTGTTCTACCAACAAAGAAAAAACAAATTTTAATGCACAATGGCAAAGGGAGATTCAACTGTGATAGCTTGGGATCATTGGCATATAGAACTATCGAGTATTTGTACACTGAAGTGCCCGCGGTGTCCCAGGGCTGAATTGCCAGAGAGTCTGTTGAATCGACAATTGACTCTTAAATTTTTTCAAGAACAAATTGGCGAAAGCACAGTTAAACAAATTAAAAAAATAACATTCTGCGGTAACGACGGAGATCCTATATATTGCAAGGACTTTGTAGAAATATGCGGTTGGCTTAAACAAACAAATCCCATGATCCAGTTGGTTATTATTACTAACGGAAGTTATAAGCCTACTGCTTGGTGGAAGGAGTTGGCTCTCACACTTGACGAAAATGACGAAATTAACTGGAGTATTGACGGATGGGATCAATCTAGCAATGAACAATATAGAGTTAACTCTAATTGGTACAGCATTGAACAAGGAATTCGAACATTTTTTTTAAACAATTATACTACCTATCGAGTTTGGGCCGCTATTGCATTTAGGTTTAATCAAGATTTTATTGCCTACCAGCAACAGTTAGCATCTAGCATGGGTTTTGATCTTTATCAATTAACCAAAAGCACTAAATTTGGCAGCAAGTATCCTGTGGCATATGGCAAGAATGATTTATTAGAACCTACCAAAACTGAATTAGTATCTAGTAGTCATAGATTTGAACGTACTCAACATCAACTTTCAACTAAAATACGGCCAGGGCAGGAACTAAAGAAAATCTATTTTCAAAGAGCAGAAGATCTTGTTAAGAATACACAGCAGGCAGGTATCTGTTTAATTGGTAACAAAGGTGTATTTTTAAGTAGTCAAGGAGAATTTTATCCTTGTTGCTGGACTGCCAACAGGTATGAACACAATTCAGTATGGCATCATTTGGCATCTACTCAATTTAATCTTAATAATCGTACATTTACAGATATTATAGGTGATTCATATTGGTCTACTGAATTTTTAAAATTTGATAGTTTAGAATGCACTACAAAATGTACAAGAGATAAATTAACAGATATGCATCATGTTACCGAATGGTAATTTTATGCCATTGCTGGCCTACTGTCATAACTATGCATATGACTTGGTATTATGGTGGACAAGAGATTACTGAACTTCCCGATGATTGTGTTGGGTTTGTCTACTTGATTACTTGTGTTACAACCGGCAAGATGTATGTGGGCAAAAAGCTTGCAAAGTTTGCAAAGACCACGTATAAAGTAGTAAAATTAAAGAATGGCACTAAAAAACGTAAAAAAATTAGAAGCAAAATCAACTCAGACTGGCAACAATACTACGGCAGCTCTCCCAATCTCACAGAAGACATCAATCAGCAAGGCACACACAATTTCAAACGCGAAATATTATACTACTGTAAATCACGATCTGAATGCTCATACGTAGAAGCACGTGAACAATTTTCACGTCGAGTGCTGGAATCAGATGACTACTATAATGGTCACATCCAGTGCCGCATCCACGGATCACATATAAAAAACAAAATCTAACAGGCAACTAACGGCAGTAACGACCAGCACCAGTCTACATCGGGTGCCCTAAACCTGGACGAAAGTCCCAGGGATGGAAGTCTTCTCGCTGCAAGAAGCACTCAATCACTATCCTTAACAGGACGAAGATCACAAAATGCTGTGGTTTGATTGTTTGAAAAGATAAAACAAAGCAAAAAGGAAGGGAGAAAAACCCTGCGCTTGTGCATACGACTGCGTGTGTGTACAAACTGCCGTTGTATAAGACGGAGCTCGAGGTACCGGACAACCGCCTCTGTAATGCTCTAACGCCAGTGTGGTGAAGTAGACTCAGATGAGGTCGACCATTTTCTTAGCCCTGTGCGGGCTAAGTGTGGCTCATAGTTCTAGATGAGATACTTACAACTGCTCTTTAGCAATACTTGATTTTGAAATAATGTTGTGAGCGATAGCGAAACAACAGATGAACTGCGTTCATCTTATAACTGATCAGGATAATCTCTGAAAAGCGCATGCTCGATGTCACTACCAACAAATTGATTGAATGATTTGTGTTTGGTTTCCAATTCGCCTTCAAGTGGAGCAACACGTTTAAACGCATTATCCATTTGAGCCATGTCAACAAACTCCATCATGATATGCCACTCTGGCATGGATGATATGCTACGAAACCCCAGTTTGCATCTTGTGATTCTAAACGATTGCATCTTGTTCTCGTCCACCAGCTGCTGGAGGAAGCCACGCATGTTGGTGACCCAGTCCATATCCGTGATGTCACCTTGTTTGTTTGCCCAAATATGATATATGTCTGCCATTTGTGTCCTTTATTGTAATGGTCCCAACAGTTCAAAGCCTTCTAGGCCTTGCTTGTACAAGTGTGCTTGATCCAAGTACAGGTATCTAAACCCTCGCGCTCTATAGATAGCACATTCTGTTTTTAAACTTTCTATTCCCAATCTCAGCTTGGGTTTGCTGTATGTCCAAGCAAACTGAGCACATAGTGCATTTTCAGTATCATAGCGTTTGATCAAAGAGAACGCTACCAATCGTTCTGCATCATAATAGCCGATCACATCTGTGTCAGGATCTTGGTACTGACTGTCAAATATTGGCATTACTGACCCAAAGTGCCGGTAGATACAGTATGTTCTGTAGATGTCATTGAGTTCTGCTATGTCAGGATCCTGTAGATACTGCCAGGCCACTGTGGCCTGATATGTAGTCTTGGCAAGGTCTATGCGAGCATATTCGTATGTCATAGTCTAGGATCAATCCGACCAGCAAACAATACATCTAGGTATTCATCTGGCCAATCCTTGTAAAAATCTTTTTTACCCAGTATTCGAGCAAAGTGATTGAGTTTGGCCAAGTCCTGTACAAATACAATAGCATAAGTGCCTTGATTCATAACCACACCTGCCACAGTTTCTACATCGTCGGGGTGATCGGCCAAGGCTATCAAACCTCGTTGCGCCAAATAAGATATGTTTGCAGTTTCTACCAGTTCATTAAACTCGTTGGCTGACCAGCGTTCACGCTCATACACATAAACCACGACTTCAAATTCTCCCATATCAACCTGTTTTATGTCGTCTATGGGGTTGTAACAACCTGGTCTAATATCAATCTGTTGATTGAGTCTGGCCTGCCTGGCATAGGGACACGGCGGCCAATTGTTTAACAGTGGATTGGGCTTTTCTACAAAGTCCATGATCCACTGTTCGATGTGTTGTTGGGCCAGCTCAAAATTCATGTTAGAAAAAGTTCAGTCCAGTTTTTTTGGTTGTTTCCAAATTTTCTTTGATGATGACACCAATCATTTTGCGCTCTTCATGACTGAGATTCATCACTTCGTTGTAGGTAACGCCGCCTCGCATGTACCAACACATCTTGAGATTTTCATTACGGATGTCTTTGGCCTCCGCATCCATGCCCTCAATCACCTTGACAATTTCTTGAGGGTCAGACGCTAAGAGGCGGCTGCGAAAAAACTTGCCATGTCCAAGGTAAAGGTCTGTTGATACTGGTTGGTACATGAAGGACAAGTGAGATCTAGCGGTTTCAACTCACTTTTTTCTCTGAGTTCAATCACATGATCTCTCACACTGTTGAAAATACCACGCTCACAGTTGGCAAGAAATTGATCAATATGCACACGATCTGACACCACTGCATCAGGTGTACGTATTTCCATTATGCTCTGACTCATGGCTCGCACAGTGACTTCCACAAGTTTTTTCATCATGGCATTGAGTCTGGTCATCTTTTCAGATTCTTCCAGACCGTCTGTTTCGTTCACCTGCTGCAGAGTTTTCTGTTGTTCAAACTGCATGAGACTGTTTTCGGTCATTTCCCTGTAGTTCAAGGGTCTGAAATAAAACTCCAGATCACCTTTCTTCAAGGTTGCTGCATAGTCTGCAGGCTTGAAATTGTCGATCACTGTGCGCAGATCCAGACCAAATTCGTGTTCTTCACCGCACTTGGGACACTTGGTGCCAATCTCCATTTCGTGTCCGTAGCTGGCAATACGTATGGCAACCAATAGAGTGTCTAAGTCAATGCTGGGTGTTGCCCAGGCATTCTTGATACTGGGTACACAACTTTGTATGACACCGGTTACAGCTTCGCCGTTGAACAGGGCATCGGGTGTGCGATAAGTGATTTCGTCTATGGCTGTCATGGGCAGAATAGGCAGTTCACTGTTGGGCGGCATGTTTATGGTGCCCGTAGGCCAGTTCTTGCCGCCGCTGGGCAGGCGTGCGTAGATGGCAGGTTGTCTGAAAAACTTTGCAAGTGGATTAGAACTCATGGAAAATCCTTAGGTAAATATTCATAATACTTACCACGGAAAAGCATGGCTGAGAAAATATGACACCAGAAGAAGAAGCAGCAGCAGCAGCAGCAGAAGCCACACGGCGTTTCACAAAGGAGTTGCTCGACGCATCGGCAGCAACGGAAAAACTCAGACTGGGTTTTGAACAATATCGTCCTAAATTATCCACTAAAGAAAGAGAAGAAAAAGCTATACATGGTGTAATCAGCAAGATACGTGCTGACGGTAACCGCGCTTTAGAGGAAGCAGCAGTACGAGCAGCCCGAGCTCGAGGTGCCACCGAAGATGAGGCTCTGAAAGAGAGACTGAAAGTTCGGAAAGCAAACGAGGAAGGCTTAGCCAAAGCAACATATACCAGCATGCAAGCCTTGAGTGGACTTGGCAAGACAGCCGGCCTAATTGGTGGCTTTTCAAAAGCCATGGGCGAAGGCGCACAGGGATTCAAAGAATTAAATCCCATTATTGATGCAGCAGCAGCAGCATTTAGTACTATTCCTTTCTTTGGCGGCGCAGTCAAGGCAGCAGCCGAAGGCGCTAAATTCATGCTGGGTCAGTTGCAAAATGCCACTGACGCTTTTCAAGATCTATCCAAAGTAGGTGGTCTCACTGCTGATGGTATGAGCGGACTGCAACGACAATTCCTGACCAGTGGAATGCAGTTGAAATCTTATACCAACACCATCAAAGAAAATAGTGCTGCATTGGCCAACTTTGGTGGCAGCGTGGGTACAGGAGCAGAAAGATTTGCTGATACTGCAGGCATGGTCCAAAAAGATTTTGGTATCAGTTTACAAAGATTAGGATTTGGCATTGATGAAATTGGTGAAACAACTGCCTCCTATATTGCACGTCAAACCAGATTAGGTCTGGCACAGGGCAAGAGCATCGAACAGCTAGCAGTAGGTGCCAACAAATATGCCTTGGAACTGGATGAACTCAGCAGGCTAACTGGTGCCAGCAAAGAAGGCTTAAAGAAAGAACAAGATGCGCAAATGAGTGAACTGATATATCGTTCGCACATCGAAAAAGTAAAAGCATCCGGTGATGCTAATGCCATTGCAGAAATGGAAAAACATTCACTGAATATAGCTGCAATTTCCAAACAATATCCCGGCATGGCACAAGCCTTGAAAGATAATGTAACTGGTTTTGTTGGCACAAGTAAAGCCAGCATAGAGGGAGCTATCACATTCGGAAACGACTTAGGCACATTAAATCAGGCTGCCAAAGGTGATTCAGGTGGATTTTTAAACACTTTAAAACAACTCAGTACAAAAGCTTTGCCATTGGCTGCTGATTTGGGATCGTTGGGTGTTCAGGTTGGTATACACACAAAAGAACTTGGCGATGCAGCAGCTATGGAAATTCGCAACGGGCAATTAATAAGAAAAGAGCAAGAGAACACTATTAAAGGTCCCGGTGACGCATTGACCAATTCCACAGTTGATGCACAACGCAACATGCAACAGTTGGCAATTCAGATGCAAACATTAGGTTTTACTTTCATGCCCGAAGCTTCAAAAGCTGTGAGTAATTTCACAGGTGCATTGAACAAATTATTAGGCATGTTAACTGATAAATTAGGTGTAAAGAAAGTCACTGTGTCAGGTGGCGCTGTAATTCCATCTGATACTCCTGCAGCAGGCGCAGCACCAGTAATACCTACAGCAGGCGCAGCACCTCAAACAGCAGCAGAAAAACAGGCAGCCAAACAGGCTGCTTATAACGCAAGATTTCCAGGTGAAACTAACGAACAACGTAGGCAGAGAGAATACGATGAAAAACAGGCGGCCAAATTAGTAACTGGCACAACAGCAACAGCAGGAACACCCGCTGCAGCAGGGTCAATGGATTCTGGACCTGTGTTTGGTAACAAGGTGCAGGTCACACTGATTGAAATCAGAGATGAAATCAAAAAACTTGTTCGAATGGGTGCCATACCCAGCGGTACAGGTGCTGCTGTATCTGGTCAAGCACAAGTTCAATCTGCCCTGACCGAACATGATCATGCTCATCCACATCCACCTTCTGCTGATGTGAGTCCAGAACTGGCTGCCAAGATTGGAACACTAGTAGCTCCTCTGGAAAAAATGAACCAGACCAGTGGTTTTATAAGAAACGACGGCAAAACCATGCATGGCGCTGTTGACCTGGCAGGCAAAATTGGTGACAAGGTCATGGCCCCCATCTCGGGCATGGCCAAGGTACTAAGTGATCCCAAGGGCTACGGCAATTATGTTGAGGTCACTGACACTATAACAGGTGTCAAACACATTCTGGCTCACTTAGACAAGACCATGATCAAGACCGGTGACATGGTCAAGGCCGGTCAACAGGTTGGCACTGTGGGCAACACAGGCATGAGCACTGGGCCGCATCTGCACCACGAAATAAAGCTGCCAGATGGCACCAGAGTCGACCCCAACAAATTCTATGCAGGAGCTGCTAGGCAACCGGGCACACCCGGTGCTCCAAGTGTGGCAGGTGTGCCTGGTGGCGCTGCCGGTCGTGACACACCCGGTGCTCCAAGTGTGGCAGGTGTGCCTGGTGGCGCTGCCGGTCGTGCTCCCAGCAGTGCAGACATGACCACCTACATGCGCACAGTGGCCATGCTGGAGTCAGGTGGAGATCCCAAAGCCAAAAATACTCGAAGCAGTGCCGGCGGACTATTTCAATTTTTAGAAAGCAGCTATGAAGGTGTCACAGGACGCAAAGGATCAGGTGCAGAAAGATTTGATCCTGCCAAATCCACTGAAGCCATGGCCAAGTTTTCGCAAGATCAAAAGTCACAGATGGAAAAAAATCTGGGTCGCGGAGTCAGCGGCGCCGACCTGTACATGGGACATTTCTTGGGTGCAGGCGGAGCTACCAAATTTTTGGGTGCCAAAGACCGTGACCCTACACAGAGTGCTGCCAAGTTTGATCCTGCAGCAGCCAAGGCCAATCCTGAAATATACTTCAACAAGGGCAAAGAACGCAGCATGGACGAAGTGTATCAGTTGATGACTGAAAAATACAGAAAGAGTGAAGCCAGTGTCATGTCCGGTAATATTCCTGCCTTGGTAGCCAGTATAACAGGTACAGGAACACTGTCACCAGGTGGCATGGCAGGACCCAGTGGTGTGCCCACTCCTGTGGCAGCTGCTCCTGGTACCACTGCTGCGTTACCTGCTGCACCTGCTGCAACTACATCAGAACAACCACAACAACCATCCACAGTGGCCCAGCAAAACAGTCTGATGCTGCAGCAATTGGTCACACTAAATCAAACACAAAATGGCCTGCTGAGCAGAATCTTGCAAACAAGCCAGGCCTAACATAAGTATATGATGGCAATTCAGGATCATTAAATGGCAGATACAGAAAAGAAAGGCTGGCGCAAATACTTCAAAGTGGCCAATGTGGGCGGAGAACTCAGTCCACTCTCGGGCAAAAGTGCCGACGGCCTGCCAGGATACGGACGCAATGACGGTAGAGATCCCATGCGTGGACATGCAGATGTGGCTTATCGCAACTATGCTAGTCGCTTGCCTGAGGTATATTCTGGACATCCTAATCGTATTGAACGCTACAATCAGTATGAAAACATGGATTCAGATTCAGAAATCAATGCATGCTTAGATATTTTAGCAGAGTTTTGTACACAGGCCACTGCCACAGATGCCTTGCCGTTTCAGGTCAAGTACAACGACACACCCACTGATCACGAAATTGACATCATCAAAAAGCAACTGCAGCAGTGGGTCAAGCTGAACCGCTTGGATCAACGTATCTTTCGCATCTTTCGTAATACTTTAAAATACGGTGATCAGGTGTTTGTGCGTGATCCAGAAACATTTGAAATGTACTGGGTTGACATGAGCAAGGTGGCACGTGTGATTGTGAACGAAAGCGAAGGCAAACAGCCTGAGCAGTATGTGATCCGCGACATCAATCCCAATTTTCAGAACTTGTCAATTGCAGTAAAAACCACCACTGACTATCAGTCAACACCACCGTCGGGCGGCTATACAGCACCCTACAACTATTCAGCACCCAATGCAGGTGCCGGCGGACAAGGCGGTTCGGGCAGCAGATTTAGTGCTGCCATGAACGAAACTGTGCTGGATGCCAAGCATGTGATACATCTGGGTCTCAGCGAAGGCCTGGACTACTACTGGCCCTTTTCCATGAGTGTGCTGGAAACCATATTCCGTGTGTTCAAACAGAAAGAACTCTTGGAAGATGCTGTGTTGATTTATCGTACAGCTCGTGCTCCTGAGCGCAGAGTATTCAAGATTGATGTGGGCAACATGCCCAGCCACATGGCCATGGCCTTTGTGGATCGCGTTAAAAATGAAATCCATCAGCGACGTATACCCAGCAACACCGGTGGCGGTCAGCACATCATGGATTCCAGCTACAATCCTTTGTCCATCAACGAAGATTACTTTTTCCCGCAGACTGCCGACGGCCGCGGAAGCAGTGTAGAAACTTTGCCAGGCGGTAGCAATCTTGGTGAAATTGATGACTTGAAATACTTCAACAACAAGATGTGCCGCGGCCTGCGTGTGCCCTCCAGCTACCTGCCTACCGGACCGGATGACAGTGATCGTCCCATGACAGACGGTCGTGTGGGCACAGCACTCATACAAGAATACCGTTTTAACCAGTACTGCGAACGCTTGCAACGCTTGATCATAACAAAGCTGGATGACGAATTCAAGATGTTTATGCGCTGGAGAGGCTTCAACATTGATTCAAGTCTGTTTAGTATTGCATTCAATCCACCACAAAACTTTGCCAGCTACCGAGAAGCAGAACTGGATACCACTCGTGTCACAACATTCACTGCCCTGGAACAGGTGCCTTACTTGAGCAAGCGTTTCTTACTGAAACGTTACCTGGGCTTGACCGAAGAAGAAATTAGTGAAAACGAACAGCTGTGGACTGAAGAACGTGGCACAGCTGAAGTTGCTGGCACCACTGGTAGTGATCTGCGTGGTGTGGGTGTAAATCCTGCAGATTTTGAAGGAGACATTGCCACAGGTGAAGAAATGGCCACTCTGGGCGAACCTGGCGCAGAAACCGCAGCTGCACCTGCACCTGCTGTGGGTGCACAACCTGGTGCAGCAGTGACACCACCAACACCTGCTCCGGCATAAATATTGTCATGATCTTGAACGAACTTTATCAACGTGAGCCTGGTGCTTACCAGGACTTGCAAGCAGACAATACCCAGCCTCGTCTGGGTGACCTGCGCAAGACCAAACTGACCTTGCGTCAACTCAACAAGCTGCGCAAAATGCATGATGTGAGAGAATACGAATTCAAAGAAAAACTCAAACAGGTCAAAACACAGTATGCACCTCCTGCACAACCTGTGGTATAGACCACACTGATTTTGTGTCACTGACAGACACAAACACACAAAATCACCAAAAAACCACCGTTAAGTGACTAGATTATTACATTGTATGTAAATATCTTACAGAGCCATTACATCGGAGGGTCCTCATGAATAAGTTTGAACAACTGATTGAATACGTTATCAATGATGACGAAGCAAAAGCACGTGAGCTGTTCCATGACATTGTTGTGGAAAAAAGCCGTGCCATCTATGAAGAAATGATGGCAGCAGACGAAGAACTTGAAGAAGCTGCTGACGAAGAACTTGAAGAAGACGAAGTAGAAATGGAAGAAGGCATGGATCCCAACATGGAAGGCATGGGCGGTGACATGGCAGAAGATCTGATCGGCGATATTGAAACAGAAGAATCTGGTGTTTCCATGGATGAAGATCATGACATGGAAGACCATGCCATGATGGATGGCGACCAGGACGACGCAGAATTAGAAGATCGCGTGGTTGATCTGGAAGACAAACTGGACGAACTCATGGCTGAATTTGAAAGCCTCATGGGCGACAACGACGCAGACAGCATGGATTCTGACATGGACATGGAAGTTGGTGATGACATGGACAGCGAAGAAATGGTAGATGACGAACTAGAAACAGAAGGCATGTTTGAAGCTGTGGATCTAAAAGCAGCTCCAAAACCTGTGACATCTGAAGAAGGTGGTGTCAACAAGAAAAGCACAGTGGCTGCCAACAGCGGCGCACGTGGTGCTGTTGCTCGACCAGTGTCTGCAGGTGGTGACATGGGTGGTAAACATGATTCTGCTGCTTACAAAAACACAGTCAAGGACATGGGTATGACAACCAGTCCCAAGCAATCACCTGCACCCAAGCCACACCTGGCACAGGCCGCTGGTGTCAATGTCAAGTCTGTGATCCAATAAGGAACCTGGTAAATGGCTCTTTACCTACGTGAAAATCTTACCTTTGACGCTGCCCGAATAGTTGTAGAAGGCACCGAAGAAGGTAAGAATCTTTACATGAAAGGCATCTGCATTCAAGGTGGCGTCAAAAATGCCAACGAGCGTGTGTATCCTGTGGGCGAAATTGAGAAAGCAGTGACAACACTGAACATACAAATCACCGATGGATACAGTGTATTGGGTGAAGTTGACCACCCGGATGACCTCAAGGTCAATCTGGATCGAGTCAGCCACATGATCACACAAATGTGGATGGATGGCCCCAACGGCTATGGCAAATTAAAAATACTACCCACGCCAATGGGCAATTTGGTACGCACCATGCTGGAAAGCGGTGTGAAATTAGGAGTTTCTAGCCGAGGTAGCGGAAACGTTAACGAAGCGAACGGACATGTCAGTGACTTTGAAATAGTCACTGTTGATGTGGTTGCTCAACCCAGTGCGCCCGGCGCATATCCCACAGCAATTTATGAAGGCTTGATGAACATGAAACACGGTCATCGAGTACTTGAAATGGCCAAAGGGTCTGGCAAGGACAACAAAGTACAGAGATATTTGAAAAGCGAAGTAGTTCGCCTGATCAAAGATCTCAAAATCTAGGAGATACGCATGTTTGATGCTATTAAACCACTACTAGATAGCGGACTGATCAACGAAGAAGTTGGCCAAGAACTCACGGAAGCGTGGGAATCACGGCTGACCGAAGCTCGCGAACAGTTGCGTGCAGAACTAAGAGAAGAGTTTGCACAACGCTATGAGCATGACAAAACAGTAATGGTGGAAGCACTGGATCGTATGGTAACAGAAGGTCTCGCACAAGAGATCGAAGGCATTGCTGCTGAAAAGCAACAGTTGGCCGAAGATCGTGTCCGTTTCCAAGCCCGAATGAAAGAAAGCAGCACAAAGTTCAACGACTTTATGGTGTCCAAACTGGCTGAAGAAATTGGTGAACTGCGCCGAGATCGCAAGATGCACTCAGAAGGTTTCGCTAAATTAGAGAAATTTGTTGTGGGTGCATTGGCTGAAGAAATCATGGAATTTGCCCGAGACAAACGTGATGTTGTTGAAACACGAGTTCGTCTGGTGCGTGATGCCCGTGGTCAGTTGGAAGCTCTCAAGTCACGTTTTGTGTCTGAAAGTGCTGCCAAACTGGGTCAGTCTGTTAGCCGACATCTCAAAGCTGAAATGAATCAGCTGCACGAAGACATTAAGGTTGCTCGCGAGAACAACTTTGGTCGCAAGATTTTTGAAGCCTACGCAGCAGAGTTTGGCTCGACATACTTGAATGAGAATGCCGAGATACGCCGACTGAGCCAAGAGGTTGATCGCAAAAATCAGCAGCTTGAAGAAGCCATCCGGATCGTCAGCAAGTCTAAACAACTGGTTGAATCCAAAGAGAAAGAAATTCGCATTATCAAGGACTCCAATCAGCGCACAGCTGTGATGGACGAATTGCTGGCTCCTCTCAACGAAGAGAAGCAGGAAGTGATGCGTAATTTGTTAGAAAGCGTTCAAACAAGTCGTTTGAAAGGTGCTTTCGAGAAGTATCTACCAGCTGTACTAAATGATGCACAACCTCGGGCTCGCAAGAATCTGAGCGAAAGCGTTCGTTCAGTAACTGGTGATAAAACCGTCAAGGCCGCAGAAGAAGAAGACCGTTCCAACGTGATCGACATCAAGCGCCTGGCAGGTCTTTAATTAAAGGAGACTTAAATGTCACAAGCACTATTAGAAGGCCGTTGGGACGAAACCAAAGAAGCCCTTATGGAAGGTCTGAAAGGCAGCCGTCGTAACACTATGAGCGTGATCTTAGAAAACACTCGTAGATATTTGAAAGAAAATGCATCAGCAGGTTCAACTGTGTCAGGTAACATTGCCACACTGAATCGTGTGATTCTGCCGGTAATTCGACGTGTCATGCCAACTGTTATTGCTAACGAGTTGGTGGGTGTTCAGCCCATGACAGGTCCTGTTGGTCAGATCCACACTCTGCGTGTTCGTTATGCATCAACAATGACAGACCAATCAGCAGCAGCAACGTCAACAGTGGCTGGTGAAGAGGCCTTGAGCCCATTCAAGATTGCCACTGCTTACTCAGCTGGTGCACGTGGTGCGTCAAACGCAGCAACAACACAGACAGCTGCACAGGGTTATGCCGGTGCACAGACAGCAACACTTGAAGGCAACGGTGGTCGTCAGATCAGCGTACAGATCTTGAAGCAAGCTGTTGAAGCCAAGACACGTAAGCTACAAGCTCGTTGGACTTTTGAAGCTGCTCAAGACGCACAAGCCATGCATGGTATCGACGTAGAAGCCGAAATCATGGCAGCTTTGGCTCAAGAAATCACAGCTGAAATTGACCAAGAGATCTTGTTGAGCC
>Ga0114968_10001639_pt1 | contig 17195 bp, 22 predicted proteins | sample M_130807_EF_Meta_FD_87020 | JGI IMG/M metagenome (GOLD analysis project Ga0114968, IMG submission 87020) | Freshwater microbial communities from Lake Montjoie, Canada to study carbon cycling - M_130807_EF_MetaG | ecosystem: Environmental > Aquatic > Freshwater > Lake | place: Lake Montjoie...
AGACTGCATAGGAGGCCGCCGCCGTGGGAAACACCGCAGGCGCCATGCCGAAACCTGACGGCCAGAAAGTCCACCGCAACCCGGTCGCCTTCGACTGGACCCTGCTCCCCGCAGCGGGCCGAGTCGGCCCGCCGCCGAAGCTCCCGACCGGCCTGCGCAAGTGGCGCAAGTCCACGCGCGACGCTTGGGCTGACCTTTGGTCATCACCGCAGGCGACAGCGTGGGATCAATCCGGGAGAACCCTACACACCTGGGCCGCGCTGCATCACGACCTCGTCGAGGGCGAGCGCCCGACCGCCAGCATCTCCGCCGAGATGCGCCAGCACGAGGACCGCCACGGCCTGAACCCCGCCGCGCTGCTGCGTCTGCGCTGGCGGATCATTGACCTATCCGACGAGGGAACCATGAACGCACCGCAGCGCAGCTCAAGCTCGCAGAACCGTGGCCGCCTCGTCGCCATCAGGTGACCGGCTGGCGCGGGCCTACCTACGACACCGAGTTCCCGACGCTCTTCTGGAAGATCGCCGACGAACTGGAGCGGCTGCTCGTGGTGCCAGGCGGCCCGATGGCAGGCCAACCGCTCAAGCTCACAGAGTGGCAGTGGCAGCTCGGCGCCGCTCTCTACCGGATCGACCCCGAGACCGGCCGCATGCCAGTGCGCAGGGCCGCAGCCTCAATGCCGAAGGGCGTCGGTAAGTCGCCATTTCTCGGCGCTCTCGCCTTCGCCGAGTTGTGCCTGCCGGTCGTCTTTGACGGCTGGGATGCCAACGGCGAGCCGGTCGGGAGACCTCGACCGTCGCCGTGGATTCAGATCGCCGCCGTCTCCGAGGATCAGACGGACAACTGCTACCAGCAGCTCTACGACATGCTGCGCGACTCGCCTGCCCTTGACGAGTACGGCGTGGATCTCGGCCGGACTCGCATCTTCCTGCGAGGTCAGTCCGGCCGCATTGAGCCGGTAACCGCCTCAAGCGGTAGCCGTGAAGGTCAGCCGGTCACCTTCGCAGTGCTGGAAGAGACGCAATACTGGCGCCCCGGCAATGGCGGCGTGGACCTAGTCGCCACGATCCGGCGCAACCTCGCCAAGACCGACGGCCGCTCGGTCGAGATCACGAACGCCTACCGGCGCGGCGACGATTCGGTCGCCGAGGCCACGGCGAAAGCCGCCGAGAAAAAAGCCGCAGGCCTGCTCTACTCCGAGACTCGCGGCCCTTGGGTTGAGGACCTCACTGATCGCCCGGTGCTCATGGACGCCCTGCGAGTCGCCTATGCCGACTGCCCCTGGGTCGACCTTGAGCGCATCGCCGAGGAATGCACCGACCCGGCCACCACTGACCAGGACGCCCGGCGCTATTTCCTCGGATGGCCGAGCGAGGCGCCCGAGGATTCCTGGATCAGCCCCGGTCAGTGGGAAACCTGCCGAGTACCCGGCGCGCGGTTGTATGACGAAATCCCGACCTACGTCGGGATCGACGTCGCACTGAAGCACGACACCACCGCAGTGGTCGCCGTGCAGCGCCAGGGCGAGAGGCTCGTCTGCTCTGCCCGCATCTGGACCCCGACGCCCGAGCAAGTGCTTGATCTCGCCGCCGTCGAAGAACACATGCGAGCGCTGGCCGTCGCCTATCCGCTCGCCGAGGTCATCTACGACCCGCGCTTCTTTGAACGCTCGGCGCAGCTCCTCACCGAGGAGGGTCTGCCGATGATCGAGATGCCGCAGAACAATCTTCGCATGGTGCCCGCCTGCGGCGCCGCGTATCGCCTGATCGCCTCGGCGCAGGTCGCCCATGACGCCGACTCAACCTTCACCGATCAAGTGCTCGCCGCTGCGCAGGTCACCACCGACAACGGCTGGCGACTCAGCAAGGGCCGCAGCCGTCGAAAGATCGACGCCTGCATCGCCCTAGTGCTGGCCCTTGACCGTGCCACTACCCGACCCGCCCCGACTCGTGACATCACGTCATCAGTCTGGTGAGAGGAGCCACCGACATGGTGCAGCGCCGTTTCATCATCTCGACGCTGATCCAGCTCGTCGGCCTCGCTGCCGCTGCGGTCGGCATCGGCATCATCTTCTTGCCCGCCGGTCTCATCGCCGCCGGTGCCTCGCTCGTCGTCGTTGGCTACGCCTCGGGCGTTGACCCGAGCGCCAAGGCTGACGCATGAGCCTGCTCGGTCGCCTCGGCCCCGAACGCCGCACCGCCTCGCTTGACGCCCTGCTCGGCGTCTTCGGGCAGCGCTACGGCAACCCGACCAACTCGGGCCAGACCGTCACGCCCGACTCAGCTATGCGGCACGCCACCGTTTGGGCCGCCGTAAACCTCATCAGCGACATGGTCTCTACGTTTCCTTGGGAAGCGTGGCGCGAAACAGACGGCGAGCTGCAGCCCGCCCGCCCGCCGCAGATCCTCACCTCGCCCTCAGTCGTCGTCGGCTCGGTTGACTGGCGTCGGCAGATCATCGTCTCCTGGCTACTGCGCGGCAACGCCTACTGCCTCGTGACCGAACGCGACGCCACCGGACGCGCCACGCGCATGGAGCCGATTCACCCCGACCTTGTGCAGGTCATGCGCATGACTCCTATCGGCCCGTTTCGGTTCATGCTGATGGGCCAAGAGATGCCGCTCTACCCGCTCGGCGATCTCTGGCATGCGCCCGCCTACACCGTGCCCGGCTCACCGGTCGGCCTCTCGGCGATTGAGTTCGGCCGTCAGGCGATCGGCCTCGGCCTCGCCGCCGAGGAGTTCGGCGCCCGATTCTTCGGCGACGGAGCGCACCCGACCTCCATCATCTCGACCGACTCCGAAGTCACGAAAGAGCAAGCCGAGGTCATAAAGGAACGCATTCGCGAAGCGCTGCAGAATCGCCGAGACCCCGCCGTGCTCGGCCTTGGGCTGAAGTGGCAGCAGGTGCAGATCAACCCGGAAGAGTCGCAGTTTCTGGAGACGATCAAGGCGAACAGCCTCACGATCGCGAAGTTCTTCGGACTCGCCAGCGCCGCCGAGCTGATCGGCGCCGAGTCCACCGCCTCAATGACTTACGCCAACGTCTCGCAGAAATCGCTCAACCTACTGACCTACGGCCTGCGCCCGTGGCTGCGCCGCCTTGAGGACATCTACGACGACCTGACCGTGCGCCCGATGCGCATCCGGGCAAAGGTTGACGACATGTTGCGAGTAGACCCGAAGACTCGCGTCGACATTCAGAGCGAGCAGATACGCGCCGGACTGCGCACGCAGAACGAACTCAGGCGAGAGGACAACCGCCCGCCAGTCGACGGCGGTGACCGTCTGCTCTGGCCGCCATACGGCACGACTGCACTCGGCGAGGGAGACCTACAGGCGCTAGGCGCCGGAGGAGATCCGAATGCGTAACGGACTCACACTGCCCGAGGCGGTACTTGAACGTCTCAGCGTTGAGCAGCGCCAGTCAATCTTTGCCGACGCACCCGGCCCCGGTAAGCGCGGCATGGTCACCGTTGAGCGCCGCACGCGCCCGATGGAACTCCGGGCAGAGGCGGGCAACGATCCGCACCTCGTCGGCTACGCCATGACCTGGGGAGTGCCCTACGAGGTCGCAGGCGGCCCCGACGCTGGCGGCTTCACCGAGATCATCGAACGCGGCGCCGCCGATAAGTCGCTCGCCGAACGCAGCGACGTGCGCTTTCTTGCAGACCACGAGGGTCTCGTGCTCGCCCGCACGGCGTCCGGCACTCTCAAGCTCAGCACCGACGACGTCGGCCTACTCTCCGACGCCTCGCTAGATCCGGCCTCGCCGTATGCGCAGAGCGTCATCAGCGCAGTGCGTCGCGGCGATATGTCGCAGATGAGCCACTCCATGCGAGTGCTGCGCCAGACATGGAGCGATGACTACACCGAGCGCCGCATTCAGGAGATCGCCATGTATGACACGAGCGTCGTAGGTTTCCCCGCTAACCCGGTCACTGCTATCGCCCTAGACCAGCGGGCAATCGACCCCGAAGCCGAGGCCGCCGAGGATTCACTCGTCGACCAGATCCGCGTGCTGCTCGCGCAGCTCATCGCAGGCGAAGCCGCCGAGATGGCCGACGGCAACCCTGCCACGATGTCACTCTCTGAGCTGATCGCCATTGCCCGCCACCTTGACTACTGGCAGGAATGCGACGACTACGAAGACTCCACCGGCACCGCCGAGATGGAACCCGAGACCGACCCGATGGTCGGGCGCTCAATGAGTCTCGCAACCGCACGCGCACAGGCCGAACGCCTGGCGCTCGGTCGCAAGTAACCCGCAACACCTCACGCCGGACGCCACGCCGCGCACCACGCCGCCCGCACGATCGGGCACCTGGAGCGCACCTGCCGACCACCTGAGCGCAACGCCAACCCACCCCCCGACTCCCCAAGGAGACCCCCATGTCGATTATCGACACGCTGCGCGCGCAACTCGCCGCAGCATACGAAGCTCGCGCTGCCAAGGCTGCCGAGCTTGATACCATCCTCGCCGCACCCGAGGCCGAGGCTCGCGACCTGAACGCCGACGAGTCCGTCGCATTCGCCGAAGCTCGCGACGCCGTCAAGGCCGCCGACTCCAGCATCGAGACCCTTGAGGCCCGCGTCGCTGAACTCGTCGCCATTGAGACCGCGCGCGCCAATCACGAAACCCGTGCACGCGAACTCGCCCCGAACTCCGCCATCGTGCGCGTCGGACGCGAAGAGCTCACCTACCGCGCGGACGCCGGTCACTCGTTCCTGCGTGACGCTTACTCTGCCGAGGTTCGCGGCGACTACGCCGCCCGCCAGCGCATCGAGCGCCACATGGTCGAGATGGCTACCGAGCATCGCGCCAGCGATACCGGCGCATTTTCCGGCCTCGTGGTTCCGCAGTACCTCACCGACCAGGTGTCACCGCTCGCTCGTGCGGGCCGTCCGTTCGCTGACGCCGTTCGCCAGCTCCCGCTCCCCGCTGAAGGCCTCTCGGTCAACATCTCCCGAGTGACCACCGGCAGCACCGCCGCCTCGCAGGCCACTGAGAACTCGTCAGTCAGCAGCACCGACATGGACGACACACTGCTTACCGTTCCGGTGCGCACCATCTCCGGCCAGCAGGACGTCAGCCGTCAGGCCATTGAGCGCGGGACCGGCATCGACACCGTCGTCGTGCAGGACCTGCTCCAGGCATACGCGACGCAGCTCGACTCGCAGATCATCTCCGGCGCCGGAACATCCGGGACCCACACTGGTGTTTTGAGTGTCTCAGGCATCAACAGTGTGACCTACACCGACGCATCGCCGACGGCAGCGGAACTGTTCCCGAAGATTGCCGACGCCGTGCAGCGCGTGAACTCCAACCGCTACATGCCTGCCGATCTCATCGTCATGCACCCGCGCCGCTGGGCTTTCTTCCTGGCTGCAGTTGACGGCCAGAGCCGCCCGCTGGTGACCCCGAACGTCAACGGCCCGATGAACGCCTACGGCGTCGGCGGCAACGTCGGCGCAGGTATCGTCGGCTCGCTGCTCGGCATCCCTGTGCTGGTCGACGCCAACGTGCCGACCAACCTCGGCTCCTCAACCAATGAGGATCGGATCATCGTCTGCTACTCGCCCGACCTGTGCCTCTGGGAGCAGACCGGCTCACCGATGCAGCTCCGGTTTGAGCAGACCCTCGGCGGCCAGCTCACGATCAAGCTGGTCGCCTTCGGCTACTCAGCTTTCACCGGCGGTAAGTACCCGGCAGGTATCTCGGTTATCTCCGGGACCGGCCTCGCTACCCCGAGCTTCTGATAGCTCACCGCTGACCTAGTCAGCGCCACGGAGTAGAGAGCGACGGCGCAGCCCGTCTCCCACCGGCTAGACGCCTTCCCCCTCGTCGGGCGTCGCCATAGACGGCAGCGCGCCGTCGCTCTCTCCACCACCTACACGAAAGGAGTCCGACATGGACTTCGCAACTCTCTCAGCAGAACAGTGCGACGCGCTCAACGGCGCCGAGCGTGAGGCGTGGTACGCCTGGCGCAACGGCGACACCGCACGCGCGACCGCAATCCTCAACGCCTACGGCATCGAGACCGCCGCAGCGCCACGCCCGGCGCGCCGCTCTGCCAAGACTGACGCCGCCGAGTCGTGACCGACTACGTCGCCGCCGCCACGCTCAAGGCGTACATGGGCCTAACCGTGACGGCGAACGACCCGCAGGTCGCCGCAGCGATCACCTCGGCCAGTCGCGAGATTGACGGCCACTGCCGCCGCCGGTTCTACGCCGACGCAGCCACCAGCTCGCGCGTCTATCGTCGCTCCACCGAGCACACCGTCGCCATCGACGACGCAGTCGTCGGCACGATCTCGCTCGTTGAGCTGGACACCGGCCAAGACGGAACATGGGCCTACGACCTCGACGCTACCGAGTGGCTCGCCGAACCGCTGAACGGCATCGGCGCTAACGGCATGGCGTGGCCGGTGACTCGTCTGCGCACGCTCGGCAGCCTCACCATTCCGAACGACATCACCTCGGCGCGGCCATGCGTGCGAGTGACTGCCCGCTGGGGCTGGCCCGACATTCCCGAGCCGGTCACGCAGGCCGCACTCATCCTCGCCGCCGAGACCTACAAGCTTCGAGAGGCGCCGTTCGGCGTCGCTGGTTTCGATCAGTACGGCGCCGTCAGGATCAAAAGCCTGCCGCAGGTCGAGCGACTCCTGGCGCCGTTCGTGCTTTATGAGACGTCGCTCGCATGACCTCGCTCGCTGACATTCGCCAGGGCCTCGCTGCGAACCTGCAGGCGCTGCCCGGCGTCGAGGTGTACCAGCGAGAGAACGGCCTAGCAAACGTGCCCTGCGCCGTCATCGTGACGCCGTCCATCGACTACCACCAGAGCTTCAGCAGCGCCGGACTCGTGCGCTACGAGTTCCGCATCATGCTGCTGGTGCAGTCGGCCGACTCAGAGCAGAGCGGCATCGACCTAGACACCTACGCCGATCCCGGCTCGCCCACATCAGTGCGCGCAGCGGTCGAATCCGACCGCACTCTCGGCGGCATCGCCGACGATCTCATCTGCACATCATTCCGACCGCTGAACTCTGAAGAGGTAAGCGGCATCGGCTATTGGGGCGGCGAGTTCACCGTCACCGTCTACGCCCGACCATAGGAGCCACGCGTGCCAATCCTTCGCGATGTTGTCATCCATTACGCAGGCACCGACCTGACCGCCACGGCTAACGAAGTCAGCCTTGACGCATCGTTCGCCGATCTTGACGTGACCACGTTCGGCAGCTCCGGCAATCACGAACGCATCGCCGGCATCGGAGACGCCACCGCTAGCGTGATGACTTTCGGAGATCCGGCAATCGTTGAGCCAATCTTTTCAACAAAGCCCGGCACCGTAGAGCTGCTCACAGTGACGCAGTTCCCGACCTCGGGCACCGCTACTGCTGGAGATCGCATCTATGCGATGCGCGGCTTGCTCACGTCAACAAAGCAACCGCTCAAGGTCGGCGACGTCTCCAAGCTTGACGCCACAATGCCCGAAGCGCAGGCCGAGGGCCTGCTCGCCGGGCAGCTCCTCGCTCCGAAGCAGACGATCAGTGTGACCACGACAACTTCGCCGGTGTTTTTTACTGGCGGCGTAACGACCGGGCAGGTCACCTATTTCGGCGTGCATGTGTTCAGCGTTTCCGGCGATCGCACCGTGACTTTCAAGCTGCAGAGCGCGTCGGGAACAGGCTTTGCGACTCCGGTCGACCGAGTCACCCTTGGCACGATCAGCGCTGCCGGTAGCGGCTTCGGTTCGTCAAGCACTGCCACCGGTCACCAGTACTGGCGAGTCGTTGCCACTCTCGGCGGCACGACCGGCTCGGTCAGCTTCGCCGCCTTTGCCGCCATTCAGTAACCCACCCCGAACACCTACACAGGAGGTCAGCCCGTGGCTGCTTTCGTTATTCAGAACCCCGTCATCGTCGTGAACGGCGTAGACCTCTCCGATCATGTCACCAGCGTGAGCCTTGACGACTCAGTCGCAGACATTGACACGACCAACTTCGGCAGCTCGGGCAACCACACCCGCACCGGCGGCCTGAAGGATGGCAGCATCACGATCGAGGCACAAAACGATTTCGCCGCCTCATCCGTCGACGCCACCATCTGGGCAGCGCGCGGCACGCTCGTGACCGTCACCGTCAAGGCCACCAGTTCCGCGACCTCGGCCACTAACCCGCAGTATTCCGCGAGCTACCTCGTCAACCAATACAAGCTTGGCGGCAAAGTCGGCGATCTCAGCATGGTCTCGGTCACCTGGCCGCGCTCGGGCGCACTCACTCGCGCCACATCCTGAGCCGTGGCGGCCGTCGATGGTCTGAGCCATCTGCTCAAAAGCGCCGCCAACTTCGAGAAGACGATGCACGACGCCGAGATGAAGGCAGCCGACAAGGTCGCCTATCAGGTCAAGCTCGCGTGGCTCGGCAATATGTCGGGCCACGGCCTCACGCCTGCGCAGAAAGTCAAGCGCAGAAAGTGGAACGTGCGAGACAGAACGTGGTCAAACTATCGCGGCAGCGTTGCGGCAGTCGTCTGGTTCGTCGGCGCCCTGCATCTCGTTTTTATGCCAACGAAGGCGCACGTCATCGGCGCGCAACTGCTCGGCTATCGCTCCACGTTCAAGCGTCGAGGAAAAGAGCTCGGGGCGCGTCAGGCGTTCGGCGGTAACGCTCGGGGCACCTTCGGCACGCTGAAGCTGACCACGGTCACCCGCTCCGGAAAAGTCAGCCAACGCAAAGGCGCTCAGGCGCTCGCTATCCCCGGCGTCGGCTGGCGGCCGTATGCGTTCCACCCCGGAACGCCCGGCGAGCGCACCGTCTGGGAAGAGCAGAAAGCGATCGCCCGACGCATCGCCCCAAACGGTTTCGGACCCGCAAGGCAAGAGGCACTAATCGCCGCAGGTTTCGGCCAGGCGGCAGGACTAGGGAAGGCAATAGCCAAGTGACGCAGCAGACGAGGAAAAAAGACACGGCGCAGGACATCGCGCAGCGCATCGCCGCAGGCGACTACGACGGCGACCTGATGCCAGTCTTAGAGGCAATACAGGGCCGGTTTGCGTCAAGCGCCACCGGCATGCGTTGGCAGCTCAAGCTCGGTGACCTGTTCGTCACCGAGGACGACCTCACGCTGAACGAGGCCTACGCCATCGAAAAAGCGGCAGCGTGCAATTGGGCCGAAATAGACCCGGTGCGCTCTGCCAATCACTGCCGCGCAGTCGTCGGCGTCTGCCTTGAGTCTCGCCTCAACCTCAGCCACGCCGAGGTTGAGGCGCGCCTCGGCGCGCTCACTGTCTCCGAGCTGGTCGACGCGATCAGCCGCACCGAGGTGACGCCGGTCCCTTTGGACTAGGTCGCCTTGACGACTACCTGCGCGAGTTCGCCGCCGCCATGCACTGGCCGCCGGACGTGACTCGCCGCCAGCGCATAGGCGACCTGGCGCTACTACTCCGACCGAAGGGCTAACGCGATGGCGCTCAGTGAAAAGCTGATGATTCTCATCACCGGCGACGCCTCGGGCGCCATCGGCGAGATGAAGAAGCTCGCAGGCGAGGCCGAGAAGAACCTCGGCAAGGCAGGCGGCGACGTCGGCAAGTTCTCAGCGACCGCTACGAAAGTCGGCGCGGGCATGGTGGCCGTCGGCACCGGCCTGCTGGCGACGGCGATTTCGGCAGCCTCGACTACTACGGATCTCGGGCGCGAGGTCATAAAGCTGCAGCGCTATACCGGCATGAACGCAGAGAGCGCCTCAAAGCTCGCCTACGCCGCCAAGATGTCCGGCGTCGGCGTAGACGATCTCGCCGTCGGCATCGGCAAGCTGTCTAAAACGATGGCGAACTCGCCCGACAAGCTGACGAAACTCGGCGTCGAGGCGCAGACGAGCGACGGTAAGTTGCGCAGCATGTCCGATGTGCTCAGAAACGTCGCCGACAAGTTCAAGAAAATGGGACCGGGCACCGAGTCCACGGCCGCCGCGCTTGACCTGTTCGGCCGCTCCGGCGCCAACCTGCTGCCCTTCCTGCTCAAAGGGAAAGACGGCATTCAAGAACTGGCCGACGAGGCCGACAAGATGGGCCTCGTCCTCAGCCAGGACAACGTCGACGCCGTGAAAAAAAACATCGTGGCGCAGCGCGAACTCTCGGCCGCCGTCAACGGCGCCAAGGTGCAAATCGGTAACGAGATGCTGCCGATCCTGACCAAGTTTACCGAGCTAATGACCGGCCTCCCCGGCCCCGTAAAGGACGCCATCGGCCCGATCGTCGTTATAGGCGGTGCGGTGCTCGTGACCGGCGGAGCGTTCCTGCTCGCCGCCGGTCAGATCCAAAAGGCGAAGGCGTCTTTTGCCAACATGAGCGGCGCCGCTCAGACCGGAGTCGGCGTGCTCGGCGGCGTGGCTGCTGCAGCGACTGTGGCATTCACCGCCTATTCAGTAATGAGCGGCGAGATTGACAAGGCACGCGAGGCGCAGGACAAGCTCAACGAAGGAATTGCCGCTGGAGCTGCTTCGGGCGGCTTCGGCTCGCTGCGCACTCAGATCAGCAAGACGGCCGCAGACCTTGCAGTGCTTGAAGAGAAATCCTCAATGTGGAACACCTTCACCAGGTCAGACCCGTGGAACATTTTCAAGGAAGCCGGAGAGGTCGAAAGTCTTGACAAGCTGCGCGACCAGCTCGGCATGATCTCGGCCTCATCGATCTACCTCAGCGACACGCTCGGCATCAGCCAAGAGGCGGCGACCGTCTGGCTCGGCAAGATGGCCGAGGGCGGGACAGTGTTCCCGACCGTGGAAGCCGCTCTAGCGGCGTACACCGGCAAGGTCGACGAGAATAAGGTCGGCACCGAAGAGGCAGCCACTGCGCAGGAGGGCTACGCCGCATCAATCAAGCACGCCGCCGACGTGCTGCGCGGCACGACCGATCCGATCTTCGCAGTTATGACCGCCCAGGATTCGCTCGCCGAGGCGCAGGCAAACTACGACAAGATCGCAAAAGACGGCACGAAGACCGACGCCGAAAAAGAGCAGGCGCTGCGCAAACTCTGGCAGGCGTCGTGGGATCTCACCGACCAGCAGACCAAGCTCGGCGGGGCAATGGCGACCGGCGATGTGTCCGGGCCGAAGCTGCAGGCAGCGCTAGACACTCTGCGACTGAACAGCATCGACCCGACAACCGAGGCGGGCAAAGCGCTCGCCGAAAAGATCCTCGGTGTAGACGCCACCGCAGCAACCGTCTCGGCACTACTGAAGGGCCGAGTGCTCAAGGTCGAAACCGATCAGGCCGGGCTAGACGCATTTATTCGGGCACTGGCGAACGCTCAGGCGGTCATTGACTGGATGTATCGCAACGACCCCGGCAGCAAGCGCAACGGCCTTGGCGTCTTCAAGACACCCGAAGGTGCAGCGTCCGGCGGCTACCTGCCCGCAGGGCGCCCGACGCTCGTCGGCGAACTCGGCCCTGAGCTATTCATCCCTTCCAGCAGCGGCACAGTGATGACCTCGCTCAGCACCAGCCACGCGCTGAGCGGCGGCGCAGGCGCAGGCGTCACCATCCAGAACCTGACCGTGGAGCTGCCGAACGTCACCAACGGCGACCAGCTCGTCGACGAGCTGCAGCGCTACATCCGCAGGAACGGCCCGCTACCGCTCGCGGTGGCCTGATGGGCACTACGGGCTGGGGCGGGAGCGTGACGCTCTACGTCGAGGCCGACTTCACTCAGACGATCGCCGAGACCAGCGGCGCACCGGTCGCCGGAACCTCGACGCAATGGGGCACCGCAGAGTGGGCGACGAGTGTCTGGCAGCCGCCGATCACGACGACCTGGACCGACATCACCGCCGACGTGCGCAGCGTCTCCACCTCGGCAGCATTTAGCCGCCAGACGAACCGCTACAACACCGCGAGCGCTTCGGTCGTGCTGGACAATCGCAGCGGCAACTACTCGCCGACGAACACCGACGGCGACAACTATCAGAAGATCGGCATCCTGCGCCCGATGCGCATTCGCGCCCGATACACGAACGACGCCGGAATCACTACCGGCTGGAAACTGTTCACCGGGCTGATCCAGTCATGGTCGGAAAACTTCGCCCAATACGGCAAGGACTCCACCGTCAGCGTTGAGCTGGTCGGCAACGACTCGCAGCTCGCGGCGATCACAAATCTGGCGCGCTCACCGCAGGGCGCAGGCGAGACCGCAGGCGCACGCATCCGACGCATCTTGACCGACGCCGACTGGCGCTGGCCGATGATCCTCGACGACGGCGAAACCACAATGCAGGCCACGACCCTAGAGGGATCGCCGCAGAGCCTCATCGCCCTGACCGCCGACTCCGAAGGCGGCGCCTTCTATTGCGCTCCCGACGGCTCGGCCCGCTTTGATGGCTTCGCCGCTCAGGTGGAGAAAGACGGCCGAGTCATACCTGCCCTGCACTTCTCCGACTCCCCGACCGACTCGTCGACGCTCACCTACGCCGATATCTCGCTGAGCTACAACGGCGACCTAGTGCGAAACCTCATCACCTACCAGCGAGAGGGCGGCGACGAGCAGCAAGTCGCCGCAGCCGCATCGCAGCAGCTCTACGGCACCCGTGCCGAGAGTCGTAGCGACCTCATCAGCGAAAGCGACGCCGACGTGCTCATGCTCGCTAGGCGTGACCTCGCGATCCTGAAGGACCCCGAGCATCGCGTTGAGGCCGTGCGGCTCAACCCGCTGGACCCGAACAACGCCGACGGCCGACTCTGGAATGCGCTCGCCACGAGCTCTATCGCCTTGCGGCTCGGGGCGCTGGTGGAATACACGCCGCAGAATCAGACGACGATCAGCCGCTACGTCTTTATCGAGGGCATATCGCACACGATCTCGCCCGACCGCTGGACGACCTCGCTCACCTTCTCAAGCGCTACCGCCTACCGCCCGCAAGCTTTCTCCCTGTGGGGCGAGGGCACATGGGGCGACGTCACCTGGACTTGGTGAGCCTCGGCTCGCCCACGATGAAAGGAGCCGACTATGGCTCAGAGGCCTGACCTCCCCGTCGACGGTACGACGATCACGAGCGCATGGGGCACCACCGTGCGCGAGCAGATCGTTACCCCGTTCTCTAACGCAACCGACCGATCGAGCGAGATCCCAAGCTCAGGCACAAGTGCGCGCGTAGCGGGCATGGTCTCGACCCTGACAGCGAGCGACGAGACGAACGGCCTCTACGTCTACAACGGCGCGAGCTGGCGGGCGCCGTGGAATCTTCCATGGGGCAACGTCGCCACCTCGGGCCTGCCGAGTTCGTTCTCTTTCAATACGACAGCGAACTACTCAGGAAACTTCACATGGACGAGCGTCAATAACCGGAACTACCTCGTCACCTTCGGCGGCGAGTTCAATAACGGCACCGTCCTGGGCGTGGTGGACACCGCAGCGATCTACACCAACGCAGCGCCGCCGGTCGCCGTGAGTTATGCGGGCATCCGGGCGACGTTTGCAACAGTCGGCGGAGGCGGAGCGACGATCTCGCAAAACTCCCAAGAAACCCGTAGTACTGCGTTCGTCTTCACCGCCATAAGCAGCGGAACGCTGACGTGGAAGTTCGGCGCCATCTCTAACGCCAGCGCCACGAATCAGACGTTCAGCCCGAACCTGCTCAGCATTGTGGACATCGGCCCCGCTGGCGCTCCTGTCTGATGAACCTTGACGCCATCCCCTACGTCGCCGCTCGCAATCAGTCGCCCGCCTCTGGCGCTCCTCGCCTGATCGTCATCCACTCCATGGAGTGCCCGGTAGAGACCGGCAGGGCGCAGCAGGTGGCGCAGTGGTTCGCCGGGCCGACCTCGCCGCAGGCCTCGGCGCACTTCATGGTCGACCCTGCCGAGGTTTACTGCGGCGTCAGGCCGCCCGCCACGGCGTGGCATGTCGGCTCGGCCAACACCTACGCAGGCGGCGCGTCGATCGGCATCGAGCAGACCGGCTACGCCTATTCAACCGACTGGTGGGAGCCGATCGCTCTCCAGCAGCTCGACCTACTTGTAGACCTCGTCGGCTCACTCTGCGACCGTTACGGAATACCGAGACGCTGGCTCGGCGTCGCCGAGCTGCGATCGGGCGAGGCGGGCATCTCGACGCACGGCCTCTGCAGCAGCGCAGGCATCGGCACCGACCATACCGACCCCGGCCCCAACTGGCCCGCCGACGAGTTCATGCGTCGCCTATCCGGCGGCCCTACCCCGACCCCCTCAGGAGATGACGATATGAACGTATGGCTCATGCGCGCCAATAACTCGCCCGACGTCTGGGTCGTGCAGGCGAACCTCTCCGGCCGCTGGCACCTGCCGACGCCGACCCTCGTCGCTTCGATTGACTACGTCATCAGCCAAGGCGGCGGCCGAGTCCTCACCCCGCCCGCCGACACGAAACCCGACCAGCTCGGCCCGTGCCAGGTGTGGAAGGTTTCGCCGGACTTCCTGCGCGCTATCCCGATCACGAAGTAACGGCATGCTCGCCGTCATTGAGTGGACCCCGATTCTTGCGGCGCTCACCGCCGGACTGCTCGCACTGGCGGGCACTGTCTGGCAGAGCCGCAAGACTCGTAGCCTCAACACCGCCGAGCACGGCGAGAACGCCGCCAAGCTTGAGCGCATTGAGGGCAAGATCGACCGCACCGCCGACGAGGTCGGCAAGGTCGGCAGCCGCCTAGATCGACACATTGCCGAGCAGGCCCCGCACCGGCGCCACTGGTTCCGATGAGTTTCGCCGACGAGGTGCGCGCAAACAGTGGCCGAGGCCCCGGCGGCATCTGCGCCGTCGCCACCGCACTGCTGCAGCTTGACGAGGGACTGCGCGCCGAGGTCGTCGCAGTCATCAGCTCGCCCGCCTACACGTCCTCGGCGATTGCTAAGGCCCTCAAGGCGCACGGCGTGGACATCGCCGAGCAGTCCATGAGCAGACACCGCCGGGAGGCCTGCCGATGTTCTCGGACGAGGTAGAGGCCGCAGAGTCACGACGTCACCCGTCCGGCTGGGAGCCGGGCATCGCTTGGACCGGCGAGGCGGGCACGATTACGACGGCACCGCTGGAGTCAGAGCCGACAAGCGGCGTCTGGCACGAGCTTGTCGCCGATTGGGGACTGGACCCGGCTACGACCGAGGTCACGCCCGGCAGCATCCAGGTGCGAGCGTGGGACACCCACGACGGCCGACGCCTCAAGTATTACCGAGCGGCACTGCGGGCCAAGAGCAACACCGGCGAGCGTGCCGATATTGACGCACTCTGCGCCATCGCCATGCGCCGCCGGTCAATCATCGCCCCGGTCGTCACCGGCGAGCGTGCGCTACTAGTGGCACTTTCCGACTGGCAGCTCGGCAAGGGCGAAGGCGGCGGCAGCGCCGCTACGACGACTCGCATCTGCTCGGCGATCGACGCCCTGCCCGCACGCCTGCGAGAACTCAAGCGCTCCGGCCGAGAGATCAGCGCCGTCTACCTCGTCGGCCTCGGCGACCTCGTCGAGCAGTGCAGCGGGCACTACCCCGCCCAAGCATTCACGACCGACCTCGACCGTCGCGAGCAGCTCCGCCTCGCTCGCCGACTGATCCTGCGAGCGGTCGACACCGTGGCGCCACTCGTGCCCCGAGTGGTACTGGCCGCAGTGCCAGGTAACCACGGCGAGCACCGCAACGGCGCAGGCAAGGCGTACACGCGCACGACCGATAACGACGACCTCGCGGTCGTTGAGCAGGTCGCCGAAGTGCTCGCCGCCAACCCCGCCCGATATGCCCATGTCTCCACCGTGCTCGCCGACTCGGCCACCCTTGTGCTTGACGTCGCAGGCACGCCGTGCGCCTTCGCTCACGGCCACGTTCGCAGCGGCGGCGGCCACCCTGCGCAACGGGCAGAGAACTGGTGGCGAGGTCAGGTAATGGGCCGCCAGCCAGTCGCTGACGCCTCGCTGCTGCTCTCCGGCCACTATCACCACCTGATCGTCAGCGAGGCCACCGGCCGCACGTTCGTGCAGGTGCCCGCAATGGACGGCGGCTCGGAATGGTTCACGGCCAAGACCGGTCAACACTCCCCGCCCGGAATGCTCACGCTCGGCGTCGGCACCGCCTACGGCCCTCGCGGCTGGGGCGACCTCGCCGTGCTCAACTAACGAAAGGCGCCGCCATGTCATCACCGGCGAACTACCTCCTGAACCTGCGCACCGGCGACACCGAGACGGTCAGCGTCACGCTGCAGGACTCCGCAGGCGCAGCGATCAACATCACCGGCCGCACCTACACCGCGCAGGTGCGAGCCACTGCCGACTCGTCGACCGTGCTCGCGACGTTCTCCTGCTCAATCACAAACGCAGCAGCGGGCACCTTTGCCTGCACACTGTCAGCCGCGACGACCTCGGCGCTCACTCCTGGCGGCGGCGTCTGGGATCTCGCCGAAACCAACGGCGCCACCGTCACCCGCCTGCTCGGCGGCTCGGTCATCATTGAGAAAGGCGTCACCCGATGAGCGTCTCTATCACTCTGAACTACTCCGACGACCGCATCGTCGCCGTCGGCGTGTCGGGGCCTCAGGGGCCGACCGGAGCAACAGGTGCAACAGGTGCAACAGGTACCACTGGCGCAACAGGCGCCACCGGTGCCACAGGCCCGACCGGTGCCACTGGCGCAACTGGCGCCACTGGCGACTGGTCAACGGCGCAGACGCCTAACCCGCAGGGCGGCAACAGCTACACGATTGCAAGCACCGACCCCGGCAAGCTCGTCACCTTTTCGGGCGCAGGGACAGGTACGCCTGCGACCGTGACCGTGACCGTCCCGACCGGCATCGCCACCGTCGGGCAGAGAATCGACCTCGCACAACTCGGGACCGGTCAGGTCTCCGTCACGGGCGGCAGCGGCGTCACGATCAACTCGACGCCGACGGCGAAACTGCGCACGCAGTACTCCGCGGCGACGCTTATCTGCACCGCCACGACCGCGACGCCTACGGCGACGTTCCTACTGGTCGGCGACTTGGCGGCCTCATAATGCCTTCCACCGCTGGCATAGTTTCAAGCGGCGCGACCCTCGCGCACCCGTCGCTGGTACTACCGAGTGTCGGGATGACGACCAGCACCTACGACGCTGACGGCTGGCGCTACTTGGTCATTACGTCTAGCAACGAGAACTCCGGTTACAACCTCACCACACCAGTGCCGGGATATTTCGAGTATTTGTTGAT
>Ga0114968_10001642_pt1 | contig 17190 bp, 18 predicted proteins | sample M_130807_EF_Meta_FD_87020 | JGI IMG/M metagenome (GOLD analysis project Ga0114968, IMG submission 87020) | Freshwater microbial communities from Lake Montjoie, Canada to study carbon cycling - M_130807_EF_MetaG | ecosystem: Environmental > Aquatic > Freshwater > Lake | place: Lake Montjoie...
ACCTACTCTTCCGTGCCTTAAGACAAAGTACCATTGGCGCTAAAGGGCTTAACTGCCGAGTTCGGAATGGGATCGGGTGTTACTCCTTTGCAATAATCACCAGGCAAGGTTTTATACATAAATTAAATTATTTTGTAAATGTTATTCAAATACTTCAATAAGATCTAACAAAAGTAGATAATTTAAAATATAATGTTATAAAATGAAACTTTATCGCGGGGTGGAGCAGTCTGGTAGCTCGTCAGGCTCATAACCTGAAGGTCCTTGGTTCAAATCCAAGCCCCGCAACCAAATATTTTAAAAGTTTAATTTATGTTTTTATGCCTAGCTAAAAAAATTTTACTAAATCTTGTTCCTGAAAAATATCTTTCTGCAATAAATTATCACATAATGAACAAAAGGCTAAAAAATAGTCTTGATATTAAGAGTGGAAATATAATTTTTGATATAGGAGCGCATAATGGAGAATCAATTGAAATGTTTATCAATCTTAAAAAGAATATTATTATTCACTCATTTGAACCTAATGATGAATGTTTTAAAAAACTAGAAAACAAATATAATAATTACAAAAATATTGTTTTAAATAATTATGCGGTTACTAATAAAGCAGGCAAGTCAACATTTTATATAAATAATCATTCAACTACATCTAGTTTTTTAAAAATTAATAGAAAATTCAAATATGAAAATTTTATATTTAGAAATATAAAAAAAAAATTAGTAAACACATGTAAGTTAGATGACTATTGTAAGGAAAAAAAAATTCAGAGGATCGATTTATTAAAAATCGATGTTCAGGGCTTTGAAGATATTGTTTTGGAAGGAGCAAAAAATCTTATTAAATCTAGACGAATAAAAAAAATTATTTTAGAAATTGTATTAGCAAAACATTATGAAAGATCTTGTAATTTTTACAAGATTGAAAAATTATTAATTAAACATGGTTACTTTTTAAAGAATTTATCCAGTCCAGCCTTTGATACGATTAACTCTAAAATACTTTGGATAGATGCTCTTTATTCTCAAAGATGAAAATATTTTTGAAATTTTAAATTTAAATGATTAAATATATTTCTAAGTATAATTTAGTTGCAAGGATAAGAAAAATTTTTAATAGAAAAAAAATTAAATATGAAAAAAACTTTTATAATAGAATAGCTTTCTTAAATAAAGCAATTTCAAAATATGATTATAATACCGTAAAATATCTTGAGATAGGTGTTGATAAAAATTTAGTATTCAACTCAATACCAATCCCCATTGTCAATAAAATAGGCGTTGACCCTATTCAGGGCGGAACGCATAGAATGAAGAGTGAAGATTTTTTTAAGAAAAATTTTTATAAATTTGATATCATATTTATTGATGGTGATCATAATTATGAACAGGTAAGAGATGATTTCATTGAATGTTTAAAAATTTTAAACTCTAATGGTATCATTTTTTTGCATGATGTTTTGCCTCGTTCTGAACTTGAACAAACAATTCCCCAAAAAATTGATATTTGGACTGGTGATGTATGGAAATTAATTTTAGAGTTAATAGACAATTCAAAAACTCTTGAAATATATATAGCAAATATTGATCATGGTGTTTGCATGATTAAACCAAAAGATAATGTAATATTTGGAAATACCATTAATTATAAAAATTTAAAGTACTCAGATTTTTTAGAAAGATTATATAAGAAAGCTAATATTTTGGAATCTGAAGAATTTATAAAAAGAATTTAACAATATTTAATAAAATAATACTTCAAGAATTGAAGATAATTAAAAAAAATTATTTATAGAACTAAAAATTTTATAATAAAAATAATTAATATAATGAGAATAATTTTTTTGAAGTTTAAAATTAAGTTTTTTTTTAGACCCAAATATTAATACTTTATTCCAATGATCATAGTAAAGTTCATAAAAAAAATTTTCTTTTATTTTTTTTATTAAACTTTTAAAATTATTCCTACATTGCTTTAAATGAAGAGTATTAAAAGAAATAAATACATTTTGCGATTTTCTTATTAAAGAAAAATATTGATTAATTTTATTTTCATCTAACTCGGCCAAACTTGCATCAGCTATTAATAAATCAAAATTCTGAACTTTAATATTGTTTATTTCATTATAAAAATTAAAAGTATTTTTATTTGCAACCAATTGGTTTAAATACTTGAATTGCAACTTTAATGGCATTTCTAAATCTATTAAATGATATGATTTAATCTTAAAAAACATATTTAAGATCAAAGCTAATCCTCCATACCCCCCCCCCTATTTCTATTATATTATCAATCTGCTTTTCTTGGATAAAGTTTTTAAGCTCTATATAATCCGAATAATATTTTAAAGTACTTGGATCAATCATGCCAAGGGAATTGTAATGATGTAAAATAGGAAGACCCAAAGAGTCATTATATTTAATATTAATTAAATCATTTTTAAGTTCATTAAATTTATTATATCTTTTAATTTTTTTTATTGCTTGATCTCCAATTATCTTTTCACCACCGCTGAGAATTAATTGATAGTCTTTATTTCTTTTAAAGGTGTTAAAATTTTCTGTGTTAGTAATTATTTGCTTACAAGCATTTATATATTTTTTTTTTATTTCTTTATGCACTAGCCACATATAGATATTTATAATAGATATTTCTTCTTTTTATAATCTTGAAGTGTCAAATCTAAACCTTGATTTAAATCTATTTTAGGATGCCATCCATAGCTGCGAGCAATTGAACTATCAACAATCTTTCTTGGCGTCCCGTCGGGTTTAGAATTATCTAATACTATTTTGCACTTATAATTTATCTTTTTTAATATAAATTTTGCATATTCAAGTATGCTCATTTCACGTCCTGAGCCAATATTTATTAATGACTCTTTTGTTTTTTTATTTATAAAATAAATACAAGCATCAGCTACATCATCAACATATGTTAACTCTCTTTTTGCTTTTCCATTGCCCCATAAAATAATTTCTTTTCTTTTTTTTTTTTTTGCTAAAATCGCTTTAACTAACAAAGCTGCTAAGAAATGAGATGTTTTAAGGTTATAGTTGTCATTTGGTCCATATAAATTAGAGGGCATTAAACATTTATAGTTTGTCTTATGCTGAAAATTATAACTCTCGCACATTTTAATGCCTGCAATTTTGGCTATAGCATATGGCTCATTGGTCTTTTCAAGCTCTCCTGTCAATAAATACTTTTCTTTGATGGGTTGTTTGCAATTTCTCGGATAAATACAACTAGATCCTAAAAAAATTAAAGATTTAATTTTATTTTTATAACAAGCATGAATAACATTATTTTGTATTGATAAATTATCATAAATAAAGTCGGCTTTGTATTTTTGGTTTGCATATATACCTCCGACTTTTGCAGCTGCGTTAATTACTGCTTTGATTTTATTTTTAGAAAAAAAATTTGAAACCTGTTGCTGATTGCGGAGGTCTAACTCTTTTTTTGATACAGTTAATATTTTCGTAAATTTTTTTTTTTTTAATAATCTATAAATTGCAGATCCAACCAAGCCATTGTGTCCGGTTAAAAATATTATATCGTTTTTTTTAATCATTATTTTTTATAATATCATCAATAAGTTTATGAATATTATATTTTGGCTTCCATCCAAGTTTTTTTCTTGCTTTTGCCGCATTACCCATTAAAGAACTAACTTCGATTGGTCTAAAATATTTTTTATCTATCTCAATAATTATTTTTTTTTTATAAATGCATTTTTCTAATAATCCTTTTCCTTTCCATCGAATTTTCATACCTAATTTTTTTGACACAAGATTAACAAATTGTTTAACTGTAAATTGTTCTCCTGTTGCTATTACATAATCTTCGGCTTTTTTTTTCTGCATCATTAACCACATCGCTTCCACATAATCTTTAGCGTGGCCCCAGTCTCTTTTAGAATATAAATTACCTAAAAATAGTTTTTTTTGTTTATTATTTAGAATATTGATTAGCCCTGATACTATTTTTTTAGTAACAAATGTCTCTCCTCTTACTGGACTTTCGTGGTTAAACAAAATTCCATTACAAGCAAACATTTTGTAAGCTCTTCTATAATTAATTGTCATCCAATGCGCAAAAAGTTTTGAAATGGCATATGGGCTGTTTGGTTGGAAAAGACTATTTTCGTTTTGAGGAGGAGACGTCTCTCCAAACATTTCTGATGTTCCTGCTTGATAAAATTTAACTTTTTTAGTTAACTTCAAATTTTTTATAGACTCTAAAATTCTCAAAGTTCCCATGGCATTTATATTGGAGGTATAGTCTGGCAATTCAAAAGAAACTGCTACATGAGATTGTGCAGCTAAATTATAAATTTCATTGGGCCTAATTTCATTTATTAGTTTTGAAATTGATAAAGAATCTGACAAATCTCCATAATGCAGAAAGAAAGATTTGCTATCATGAGGGTCGACGTAAATGTCATCAATTCTTTTTGTATTTAACGAAGAAGATTTTCGTTTAACACCGTGAACAATGTAATTTTTTTTTAATAAAAATCTAGAAAGATACGACCCATCTTGCCCGGTGATTCCAAATATAAGAGCTTTTTTCATAAAAATTACCAACTTATTCTATAGTTTAATCCAGTCTTTGTAAAAAATATTAGGATTAGGTATATTGTTTTTAAACCATGTTTTTGGATAAATAATTATTTTTTTTTTATTTTTATTAAGCCACGCACCCCACCAACTAAAAGTGCTGTTACTCATAATATTGTGTTTACATAAAGTCATATAGTATAGGTCTTTATAATCCTTATCAGTATTCACTAATATAAATTTGTTTTTTTTAAATTGTTCAGTCAAATTAAGATGTATTAAATTTTTATCATCAGAAAAAATAAAGTAAGAAGGATTTTTTAGTTTTATGTTCATTGTATGAATTGCACTAATATAATAATCAATAGGCAAGACATAATTAATATTATTTTTTTTTGAAAGATAGTCTCCCCTTCTTATATGTATAGACACAGAATTCTTTATATTTATTGAGCTTAATAAAAATTTATTTTTTTTAAATTTTCTAAATACTAAATTATTTTTTAGTTCTTCTTCATTATTTAAAAAAAAATTAATGTCCTGCCAGTAACCTAGCATGAGAATAGGGTCTGGAGAGAAATTTTTAAATTTATGAAAATTATTTTCTGTCATATAAAATGTTTGAAATTTATTTAAAAATGAAATTCTTAGAATTATTTTTTTTATGAAATTACCAAATACTAAACAAAAAAATTTTGATTTTTTTTTTTTATAAATATTAACTCTAAAAATATTCTTAATTTTATTATTTTGTACAAATTTAAAACTAGATAGCAAACTGTAATCGTAAAATATTTTTTTTTTGCTTTTCAAAGATAACGAGTAAGCTGCTGCAAATTGAAAAAGTTGATTGCCTATGCCTCCAAAAAAATTTTGAATTATCATTGAACTAAAATAAATCTATAAAAGACAATTAACAACTCTTATCATTACCCAAAAAATAGGTTCAAAAAATTTGATGATAAAAATTGACTTATTATTAAAATGATATTTTTTTAAGATATAGTAAAATTCTTTTTTATTTAAAGCTGAAATTTTTCCCTTATTTTCATGATGTTGGGAAAACTCACTATTATATTCTGCGCAGATAAATAACTCATCGGTAAATTTTATTTTTTTTTTATTAATTAATTTATAATAAAAATCTGCATCAACAAGCCATCGTAACTTAGTGTCAAATTTGGGAAGATTATTATTTTTTATGACTAATGATGACACCGGACCGATGAAATTTCTCCTTAAAATATATTTTTTTGACATATTGTAGAGAAAATTTCTCAAAAAATATTTTATATGCCATTTTTCAGAATTTGATTTGTTGTTAACAATTTTTGTTTTTACACTGAGTACTTGTGGATAATTTTTATTTTTAATTATTCTAAATAAATTTGCAAAGAAGTCTTTTTGGGTTATGTAATCATCATTATGGAGATACATAAAATATTTAGATTTACAAAGTGATAGTAATTGATTCCAATTTTTTGCTAATCCAAGTCTGGGTTGGTTTTTGATGTAAGTTATATTTTTTTTATCTAATTTCGTTATATAATTTTTTATTTTATTATTAGACGAATCGTCTGATATTATTATTTTTATATTTAAATTTTTCTCTGGTATATTCTCTAAAATACGCTTTAGACCCTTTGTGTAGTCTTTGGTTGGTATTAATATCGAAAAGATCATGAAAACAATATCTACAGGAATATGAAAAAAAAAAGAAATAAATTAATAATTAATTTTTTAAAGGGACAGGGTCTTGGAAATCAATTATGGGTGTATTTTTCTGGATTAGCATTATCAAAAATCTTAAATTGCAATCTACAATTCGGTAATGGAAAATTTTTTAAAGGGTTTTTTATTGTTAAAAACAATCTCATTTCTAAGGATTACATAGTTGCTAATAGAAGATACTTTATAGTTGAATCTTATGACTTTTTTACAGATCTTGAGGTGACAGACTATAGTAAAGAAATTAAGAAATTAAAAAATTTAATTAATTTGAGTGATTTTGAGTTGATTGGCTCATTACAAAATTCAAATTGGATACCTAGTAAAAAAAAAATATTAGCTAATTTAAAATTTTCAAAAATAAAAGAAGATTATAGTTGTGCTATACATATTAGGGGTGGAGACTACAGAAATACTATTACAAAACCTTCAAGAACATACTTTCAGAGCAGTCTTAATCATATAAATGATAAAGTAAAAAATATTTTTATTGTAACTGACGATGAAAATTACTCAAAAAAAATTTTAAGAAATATCAAAATATCAAAAAACCACAAAAATAAATGGGATAAATTAACAAATAATCATCATTTTGGAGCAGGTATAAAAGCTGATTTTTTTAAAATAGCAGCTGCAAAATATAATATAATAAGTGCTTCAACATTTAGTTTTTGGGCTTGTTATATTGGATCTCTTTTTATAAATAAAAAAATTATAGCTCCTGCCTTTTGGTTTGCTAATCGATTTTCTAATAGCTGGTCATCCCCTTTGAATATTCATATCAAAAATTGGACATATATTGATCGTGCAGGAAAAATGACTAAGGTCAGAAATAATAAATATTTTCCTAAAATGACCACCCAAAAAAAACAAAATAAATATTTTAACTTTGTGCTTAGAAAGTTCTTAAATTTGTATTTAAATTTAAAATAGCAAATTTTTTGTTAGTTTTATTTTTTAAAAGAATTTAAGTAATATTAAATATTTATTTAGCAATGTAAAAACAACAGGTCTAAGAAACTGTTTGGAAGAATTTTGTCTCATAGTTAAATATTTTAAAAAAATATCTAATACAATAAACCTTAATGAACTTAATTACTTATTATTCTTCGTTTTATTTTAAAAAATAATAGAAAAAATTTAATTAAATAAAAAATGCTATCGTCTAACAAATTCTTTTTTTTGAATGAGGTTTTTCTTATTAATGAGTTTTGTTTTTCAATTAAACTTGACATTTTTTCGTCAAATAAATTTGAATTAATAGATTGTACTATTTTGAATTGATTCCTGTTGATAAAAAAAATATCAAGACCTTTATTATATCTGGTGATCATAAAAAATTTAACAATAAAATTGTTGAACTCTTTATGGCTCCACTCTTTGATTTTGCGTAAAATATTTTTTTTTGGTCCCATAGAAGAGAAATGGTATCCTCCTTGGCTAATATACTTAAAATCTTTATATTTTTTTTTAGCTAAATATCTTAAGTTATTAAGTCCATATTTTTTTGCTAACTCCCACTTGGTGATGACTGTTCCTTTCCAGTCATTTAAAACAAAAGTATTATAAAAATATCTAAATTCATTCTGAACTAAAACATTTACTACATTTTTATTGAACTTTTTTTGTGATAGTAACTTATATGATGGAATTTCATCGATATCTGATAACATAATAACATCATTTTTTTTGATTTTATCTTTAATCGCTTCATAAATTATCTCTCTATGAAAAGAGTCTAAATACCATACAAAATCCTTTTTATAAAAATTTTCAACGCTATTTAATTTTTCGCTTAAATCGGGGTACCTTGTTGCAATTTTCTTCCGTAGTTCATAAATATTTTCAGCAACAATATCATTCCCTAAATAAATTATTTTTTTTATGAATTTTTTAATAAAAAAATTTTTTTTATTAAATCTAAATTTTTTTATTTTTCCTTGAAAAGTTTGACAACTTTCAACAATAACAAAAAAATCAACGTACTTTTCTAAATAATTAAGTCTGATTTCTAACAAGTTATCTTCACCATTATACAAAAAACAATCAAATATTTTAGTCATTTTAAAAGTATCCAAAATTAATTAACCGCTTAAATTTTTCTTTAAATCCAAATTGATGTGATAAGGTTGGGTAGTTTTTGTTTTTTGCGTACCATTTATGAAAAACAAAAGGTTGAATCTCTTTATTTTCAGCAAACGTATACTCTCTACCAAAATTACAAGCTAAATCAAAAGGCGCGAATACTATACCATTTTTTTCTAACTCAGATCTTTTTTGAACGCAAACATAACCATCTTCGTGAAAATTTGATATTTTACCATCTACATTCCAATTGAGATTAATTTTAGTAGGGATCTCCAGAAATTTTTTACTTCTTATTGAAACGCTATTTCCAACTCTATATTTGTCTTCTGGAAATCTTTCTGCTATCTCGGGAAAAATTTTTTTTAACTTTGGCCATGGTGAACCAATAAAATCATATTGTAAAAACTCATTACTCCATGATCTTGGATTAACCACAAAACCATCCCAATGTACTAACAAGATATATTTAGTGCTTATAAAATTTCTTAAATCGAAAATAATAAATTTACTCCAATCCTTTATTGATTTTAGTTCTTCAATTCTTTTTACATTTATTTTAGTGCTAGTATTAATATTTTCGTGAGTTATTAAGCAAACTTCGGCAAAATTTATAGACTGAGTGCTATAATTCAGAGCATCAATTGTTTGGTTTATTTTTGTGCTAGCTACAGCAACCAATGTTATATCATTTAATTTTAGCATTGTAATAAGAAGACCTGTTAAAGATAAATGCAAATGGTAAATAACAATTAAAACTCAACCAATTGTTAAAAAAGTTTCCCGAGGGTACGAATGGGAAAAAACATATAAGTAAAGCGCTAAAATATAATATTTTAAAATTATCATTTTCACCTATTGGATTAAACTTTATAAATTTTTTATATAAAATTTTAAAAAAAAAACTTAATATCCAAATCAATATAATTAAATAAAATACAATACCAACCAAACCTATTTCGGCTAAGATTTGCAAAATTGTGTTATGCGGATGGGTTGTGCAGGCTCCTGGAACGAAAAAGTTACTTTTTTTACAAAGCATTCTGAATGCTTTGGGTCCTTGCCCAAAAATAGGATTGTCTTTAAACATTAAGTAAGCAGAATAAAAGTGCCGTTTATGTTCTGATGAAAATCCTGGAAAATTGGAAGCCTCTATCTCTCTAATTTTAAGCGTTTTTTGACTGACTGAATCTATATTATTTTGATCATTTATTATTATAAAACTTTTTTGATTATTTTGACTAAACATTTGCGTTTTAGTAAACGAAATCATTCTTTCTCTTGCTCTGCTGTCTAAAATATTTATCATTGCAAAAATAAAAATAAACATGGAAGCCAATACTAATTTAAATTTAATATTAAAATTATAAATTAAAAAAAAAACAGAAAGTGTAATGACACTATAAAAAAAAGCAGTTCTTTCTCCTGAAATATATATTGAAATAACCAATAGCGATATTAAAATTGCAAGAGAAAAAATTCTATTACTAAATTTTTTATACAAACAAAATATACATAAAATTGCGTATGGTAAAAATCTACTTATATAGCTACCAGGAATAGGCTCATTCAAAAATAAAGAAAAATATCTAACATAAATTGGGTCGTAAAAAGGGGATATTTTAGAAAAAAAAAGACATTCTAAAAGCAATACAAATGATACTAAAAATACTGCGATCATTGTATTTTTTAAAAAGAGATTTTCTGCATTTTTAAAATTTTTAAGTATAAGCAAGACTCCTAATGTGAAAAACAAGAATCGAAAATAGAAAAAAGAAGTAGATAATGTAAAATATGGATCAAAACTAAAAATTGATCTTAATATAATATAAAAATAAAAAATAAAAAAAATATATGTAAAAGAATTTCTTAAAAGTGAATAGTTTTTGTTTTTAAAAACTATATATAAAAAGTATAGACCTATTGAGTTAGCAACAATCTCAAGAACTAATGGGCCGATAATAAATGTATAAGGCAAAATAATTAACAGTAACAAAGGGAAATGTGATTTGTACTTAATTAATTTTATCGAATTTGATTTTAACATATAAACTATTTATATCATTCATTAGAAAAATAATTTGTAATTTAAATTTATATATTTAAAAAATTGACAATAATAGTGTGAAAAAAAAGAAGCTGTTTTTTATATTTCTATTAATTTTAGTTGCTATAATTTTTTTAAATATTTCAAAAATTGAAAAAATTTTACCTAATTCGATAAAGAAATTTATACCGTGGTCTTTTGTCGAGTATTATTACGAATTCAAAAACGCAAGTAATGCCCTAAAAAATTACAATTATCTTTATAATGCAGTTTTTTTGCCGGAAACTCATTTTGTTAATTTAAATTTAAATACAAAAAAAATACATTTTAAAAATAAAGAAATTAAAAATAAGAAAATTTTTCTTAGTCAACATCATGATACAATTTTTTTTACATCAGATGATGGTGAAATATATTTCGCCGATGTAAATAATCTAGATAATAAAAAAAATATAAATTTAGAAACAAAAAATAATAATCTTAAAAAAATATTGACAACCCCATTTCAGGTCTTAGATATATTTAGCGATAATAAGTACTTTTATGTATCGATCAGCCACTCAGAAAAGATTAGTGCTGATCTACAAATTTGTAATAAATTTTCAATTTTTCAATCAGCAATAAATGGTAAGGAGGAATATTTTCAGTTTAAAAAAATATTCACTAATAAAAATTGTTCAAAACACAAAATTGTTGGCGGGAGAATGCAAAAGCTTAATGAAGATTATTTAATTTTTTCTTTGTCAGACGAAGATAATGACATAATTAGCGATGATGCTCAGACATTAGATAATTTTTATGGAAAAATTAATTACATTGAGTTAAAAAATTTTAATGCCGGCATTTATTCAATTGGGCATAGAAATCCTCAAGGTTTACATGTGCATGATAATAAAATTTTATCAACAGAGCATGGGCCCAAAGGAGGTGATGAAATTAATTTAATTGAAAAAGATAAAAACTATGGATGGCCTATTTCATCTTACGGAAAATCATACTTTACAAAAAATCTAAACTATAAAAAAAGTCATGAGAAGTATGGATTTCAAGAGCCCTTATTTAGCTTTGTTAAAGCCATAGGAATTAGTGAATTAATAAAAATACCAAATAATTTCTTGCGTAATGATGATTTTGAAAACCTATATTTAATTTCATCTCTTTTTGGAAGGAGTTTGTTTTTAGTAAACTTTGATAAAGATTTAAAAAAAATAATTTTTATAGAAAAAATTTATATAGGCGAAAGAATAAGAGATCTTATGTACTTAAAAAATCAAAACGCTGTTTTATTAAGTCTAGAGAATCCAACTCAAATAGCTATTTTGAAATACAAAAATGATAAATAAAATAAATACGGCACTAAAAATTTTTAATACAAATGGCTTTGTTACTTTTTTAAATTATTTCTTTGTTAAATTAAAAGTACCATTTCATTTTAACGAAACACTCAAATCTGAAATATTAAATTTTGCGAAAATGTGTAAAATTTATTATACTGGCCTTGATTTGTTGCGCATAGGGCCCAAAAGCGATGGCGGCTACTTAGTACCCAACATTTTGAAAGAGATAGAATATTGTTACTCGCCAGGAGTTGGATTGAGCACTAAATTTGAAGATCATTTACTATTTGACTATAATATCAAGAGTTTTACCGCTGATGGAACTATCAAAAACCCAAATAGTAAACACATTTTTTTAGAAAAAAATATAGGAATTGAAAGTAATGATAAAGAGATAACTTTAAAAAGCTGGATTGAATCTAATACGCCTAATAATAAAAATTTAATGCTTCAAATGGATATAGAAGGTCAAGAGCTTGAGGTATTACTAAGTACTCATTCTGACATACTTGCTTTATTTAAAATTATGATTATTGAATTTCATGATTTTATTGAAATAAGAACTAAGCTTGGTTTGAGGCTATACAAAACGTTGTTTGAAAAATTGTTAAAAACACACACCATATACCACATTCATCCAAATAATATGCAAGGACAAATTTTGATAAAGGGAATTTATTTTCCAAAAATAATAGAAATTGGATTTGTAAAAAACACACTGATAAAACAAAAGAGTAACCTAAATTATAAATTACCTCATAAACTTGATGTAAAAAATTATCAAGCAAATCCGGAAATTTATTTGGATAAAATATTTTATAATTAATAAATTATGGCTCATTTTCAACAACTAGAATTTGTAAAAACTTTTTCTGATTTCTTTGTAAAAAATGAAAAAATAAGCGTTTTGGAACTTGGCTCTTTTAATTACAATGGATCAGTCAGACAATTTTTTCCTAATTCTATTTATACTGGAGTTGATGTAATTGAAGGACCTGATGTTGATTTAATCTATGATGGAAAGAATTTTAATTTTAATGATAATTCATTTGATCTTTGTATTTCTTGCGAATGCTTTGAACATAATCCTTATTGGAAAGAAAATTTTATAAACCTAATAAAATTTACAAAACCTAATGGATTTATTCTAATAACCTGCGCAACATTAGGACGACCAGAGCATGGTACTAATAGGACTGATTTAAAAAGTTCTCCTGGTTCTATGCAAAAGTGGGATTATTATAAAAATATTTCAAGAAAAGATTTTGAAGAAATCAACTTAAAACAATATTTTTCAACATATTCATTTTGGGAAAATAAAATATCAAGAGATCTATATTTTTTAGGAAATAAAATAGGCGATAAAAACCAAATAAAATATTTTACGGAGTTCTCTGATAAACTAATTTATAAAAACTCTATTATAACAAAACATGATCAGCAAATTAAAAAAGCTATGATTAATATATTTAAATATTTACTACAAAATTATTTGTCAAAAATTTTAAGTGATAAATTCTTTAGAAATTTATGGATATTTCTAAAAAAATTTTAACTTTTAATCTCTTAAAAACTTTTTATATATAAATTTAAAAATTGTTGAAGGCATCAACATAATGAAGCTTCGAGAAAGAAAAACACAAAAAGCAGTGAAAAAATTTGTCAATTTTGATTTTAATAGTAATCTTTGAATTTGTAATTCTGACCGCAAATGCTGAAATCCAATTCTTCTTTTAAAAAAGTCATCATTTGTCCTAGCGTATGCAAAAACTTTATTACTATTGCAAAATTTTGCTCCATAGTGAATAAATTTAATCCATAAAGCATAATCTTCTTTTAAATAAAAATTTGGATATCCTCCTAATTTTTTTGCAATATTTTTTTTAAAAAAAACAGTCATATGATTAAAGGGGTTTCTGAATTTAATATATTTTTTTATATCATTCTCACTTGTTGGCACTTTTTTTGTAAATAAGATTTTATTATTATTTTTAATTTCTAAAATTTGACCACCAAAAAAATCATATCCCTGTTTTATTAAGTTTATACCATTTTTTAAAAAGTCTTTTAAATATAAGTCATCTGAGTCAACTCTGGCAATCCATTCAGTATGTGTTGCGTCAATTCCTTTATTTAATAATCTTGATAAACCCACTTTTTTACTTTGTAAAATTTTAAAATATTTTATTTTTTTTAAATTATTAATTTTTTTATGAAAAGATTTTTTAAGATTGCCATCTATTAACAGAATAATATTAAAATTTTTGTAGCTATTATTTATTAAACTTTTAAAAGTTTTTTCAAAATTTAATTCTATATCTTTTCTTTGATGAACAGGTAATAAAATAGTTATTATTTTCATTAATTATGAAAATTATTAATTTTTACTTATTGAAGTATAAATTCTTGTTAAAATAAAAGAATTTATAAAATTTATCAAAGCGATATATTGATTATTTAATTTGATAGATAAAATAATTATTAATAGATTAATAATTGTGCATATAACAACAAGTGTAAAAATCTTTTTTTCCTTTAAAATATAATTTTTTAAAACAGCATCTTTCTTGTATTTTAAAAAATAATAGTCTGACATCCTTTTCCAAGGATAATTTCCATTTAGAGTTTTTTTTATAATAGTAATACTGCAGTCAACTAGAGGGTAGGCAAAAGAAGATATTGCTAAAAAAAAATAACCGTTAAAAGATAATTCTAGAATTGAAAATCCAACCAAAAAACCCAATAATATCGACCCAGTATCCCCCATGAAAATTTTAGCTGGTGGTTTATTAAAGAATAATAAAAAAACTAACAAAACAGGTAAAATTAATAAAGAAATAAATTTACTAAATAAATTTATCCCGAATAATGTTGTAATACATAAAACACTTAAGAAAAAACCCAAGCAAATAACTGTACAAAAGCCATCTGCTCCATCTATAAAATTTGTTACATTAATAATATAAACCCAAAAAATTAATGCAATAAATATTGATATTTTAATCGGCAAAAATTCAATGATATGCGGAACTGTTGATAAAGAAAAATAGACGCAAGTAATTTGTGCTATCAAACGAAAGATTGGGTCAACATTAAATTTGTCATCTAAAAAGCTTATTATTGTCAAAAAAATAATGGCAATTAAAAATATAAAATAATTATTAATAAGAAATAAATTTGAAAAGTAGTATTTGTTATATAAAAAAAAATAAATTAAGAATACTGATGCAAAAACTATACCACCACTATTATAAATGTGTTCTCTCCTAAACTTAGTGTCAGTGTCACGCATCCAAGAAAGTTTAAATAACTTTGTTTTAAGAAAAATTTTAAAAAAAAAATATGATAGGAAAAACTGAGAAATAGTTAATAAATAATTTTTAATTATCATAATTAAATATATAGTACTGAAAAAAGAATAAATGAGAAATATTTTATTAACTGGTGGCGCTGGCTATATTGGAAGTAAAGTTTCTTATGATCTAATAGATGATAATTTCAATGTAATTATTGTCGACGACTTATCTAATAGCAATAAAAAACTTATACCAAAAAAAGCAATTTTTAAAAAAATTGATATTTCCAATTACGCCAAATTAGAAAATTGTTTCAAACTATATAAATTTGAAGCTGTTTACCATTTTGCAGCAAAAAAAAAAGTTGATGAATCTCAAAAGAAACCTTTAGAGTACTTTAACGCAAATGTTATTGGCACAAATAACTTATTAAATTTAATTGCAAAATATAAAGTTAAAAATTTTATTTTTTCATCTACGTGTGCTATTTATGGGAATTCCGAAAAAAAAAAGGTATTAGAAGATGGCATCACATTGCCACTAAGTTATTACGGTTTAACAAAATTAATAGCTGAAAATATGATAAGAAATTATCATAAAAAATTTAAATTTAACTACGCAATTCTAAGATATTTTAATGTTATAGGTTCAGACTATAAAAATAGAACAGGTGAAATAAATTCTGGGTCACTTTTTAAAAACATTATATCCTCTTTAAAGAATAAAAAAAAATTTTTTGTTTTCGGTAAGAATTATAAAACTAAAGATGGAACGTGCATTAGAGACTACATAGATTTAAACGATTTATCTGAACTGCATTTATTATCTCACAAATATATAAAAAAAAATAAATCATCAATTTTATTCAATTGTGGCACAAGCAAGCCTTATTCTGTTCTTGATGTTATAAAAAAATTTGAAGAGGTAACAAAAAAAGCGTTGCCTAAAGATTATAGAAAGAGGAGACTAGGTGATATCGAAAAAATTTATTCAGATATAAGTAAGCTAAAAAAAATATTTCCTAGATGGATACCAAAATTTTCATTAAAAAAATCTGTCACTAATACCCTACGTTGGGAAAATATAAAATTTTAATTAAATAATTAAGTGTAAAATTCTTATTTAGAAAAATAAATTAACGCGCAAAATATTTAATTCAAAAGCTAAATTTACCTTAAAATAAACAGATTAATTAAACAGTAAGAAGTTATATTTTGTTTCAGTAAATGTTTATAATTTTTTAATTAAATTAAATTTTTTATTTATTAAAATTTTAAAAACGTATTTAAAAAAAAAATTATTTTTAAAATTTATAAAAAATATCGATAAATTAAAAAAAAGGTTGCTAAAAGCAAATGACAATGATGCCCCGATAATTCCATATTTAGGTACTAAAATTATGTTAAGAAGAGCATTTAGTAAAAAACTTAAAAACACCGATAATAAAACTTTTTTTTCATTACCTGTAAAGTTTAAAAGCATTTCATTAAACGAAAAAAAGGATCCTATGAAGAAAGTAAAAGTTAAAATTTTAACTATAGTATATGCTTCTAAGTATTCAACAGTAAAAAAAAAACTTACAAGATTTTCAAAAAATAAAATTAAGATTAAAAATAGTATCAAAGAAGAGATTATTAGTATTAATCTATAAAAGTCTAAGAGGGCATTTAATTTTGTTATTTTTCCAGACTTTAAATAAAGAGAAATTTTAGGGCCCAAAACACTGTAAAAGATTACAAACGGTATTGTCATAATTAATGAAAATTGAGATCCAATGCCGTACAAACTAACTTGTGCTTTATCTAGAAAATAGTCAATAAATAATAAATCAATTTTATGATTTAATACGTTAAAAATAGAGAAAAGCCCTGTTAAAAAAATATATTTTAAATATTTTTTATATTGAAAATTAGTTTCTCTTTTTTTAAAGTTAAAATTAAATTGTTTGAGAAGATTGGCTAGAAAAATAATTAAAATTACAATATTTACAAAAATATATAAAAATATTAAGTCGATAATTTGAAAATCGTAATCAAAAAAAATCAAAGATAAAAAAAAAAAAAAAAAAAAAAAAAAAAAAAAAAATAAATAAAAAAAAAAAAAAAAAAAAATTAAATAATTAAATATAAAA
>Ga0114968_10001643_pt1 | contig 17163 bp, 15 predicted proteins | sample M_130807_EF_Meta_FD_87020 | JGI IMG/M metagenome (GOLD analysis project Ga0114968, IMG submission 87020) | Freshwater microbial communities from Lake Montjoie, Canada to study carbon cycling - M_130807_EF_MetaG | ecosystem: Environmental > Aquatic > Freshwater > Lake | place: Lake Montjoie...
GCAACTCTCGGTCTTGGCGGACATAGTGAAGCGCTACTTGAATCTAATCCAAATTTAGTTTTAATTGGAATTGATCGTGACCTAGATGCGATTGTTAAAGCAAAGAACCGTTTAGCGAAATTTGAAAACCGAGTGAAGTTAAATCATGCCATCTTTGACGAAATAACTGATGTCGTAAATAGTTTTGGGTTTGAACAAGTTGATGGAATTCTTTTTGATCTAGGTGTTTCGTCAATGCAACTTGATCAAAGCGATCGTGGTTTTTCTTACTCTCAAGATGCCCCCCTTGACATGCGCATGGATCGATCAACTGGAATTACCGCTAGCGAAATTGTTAACACGTATGCACCTGGCGAATTAGTTCGAATTCTGCGAACTTATGGTGAAGAAAAATTTGCCACACGAATTGTCGAAAATATTGTTAAAGAGCGAGCTAAGGCACCTCTTAACTCAACTGCACAGCTGGCTACTTTGGTCAAAGAGAGCATCCCAGCAGCAACTCGTCGTACCGGCGGTAATCCAGCCAAACGCACTTTCCAAGCATTGCGCATCGAAACCAACGATGAACTTGGCGCAGTCAATCGGGCCATTCCACAAGCTCTTGAATTGCTCAAAGTTGGTGGTCGATTAGTAGTTATGTCATTCCAGTCACTTGAAGATCGCATCATTAAAGAGATTTTTGCGCAAGCTACAACATCAGGCACTCCTCGTGACCTGCCAATTGATCTTCCTGAATTCGCTGCGAAATTTGCGCTTGTCGTTCGCGGTTCGCTTTTACCAAGTGAAGCAGAGATTGCCGCGAACTCGCGCGCGCAATCTGTACGTCTACGTGCAATAGAACGGTTGGCCGCATAATGGCAATTACAGCGCTAGCTCCAGCAATCAGTCGATCAAAGCAAAAAGTAATTGAGCGATCTTCTGAAGTCGCCCTTCGACTAGTGCCTAAGATCGACATTGATAAGCGAGCTGACCAAAAAGTTTTCATCTTGTTCTTAACTTGCGTTGGTACGTTGGGTCTGGTTGCACTTCTTTTTGTAAATACTTTGCTGGCGCAAGATGCCTTTAAACTTTCAAAGCTACAACTTGAGGCGCGCTTACTTACTGATCAGCGGGAAGCATATATTCGCCAGCTAGATCGAATCTCATCGCCTATGGCTCTTGCTGCTGCAGCAACTGAGATGGGAATGAAACCATCAGCAACTCCGACGTTTTTAAATCTAGATGAACCATTAGTTCCTACTTCGCCAGAAGTAACCGGAGGATCAATTGGGTAATTTCGCTTTAGTTCGTAAGCGCATTCAAGTTTTAATAGCGCTTACCTTAATCTTTATGGCGATATTCGTCGCAAAGGTTATTTGGGTACAGGTAATTACCGCTAACTCAATTAGAACTTGGGCAGTCAATGAAATGGAAAACGTCGCAACTCTGCAGGCTCCGCGTGGCACGATAACTGATGTAAATGGGGTGGCTCTAGCTAAGAGCGTAAATGCGATCAATATTGTGGTTGATCAGAGTGCTATTTCAAACCCAGCTTTCACAGCCAAGTTCACTTCTCCAATTTTAGGGATGCCGGTTTCGCAGCTGCAATCGTTATACACCGGTGAATTAAAGTGGAAATTGATCTATCGCAACGCCAAGCCTGCCGTGTGGAGTGCTTTAAAGAAAGCAATTGCCGAACATAACAGCACCTTAGAGTCTAAAGAATTCGATCAACGCATCACTGCTTTCTATCCAGAACGCGCTTACATTCGTGAATATCCATCTGGCTCTTTGGTGGCTTCATTAATCGGCTTTGTGAATCAAGAAGGCAATGGCGCAACTGGTTTGGAATCAAGCATGAATTCAACAATTACCGGTACCAATGGTAAGTATTCGTATGCCAATGGTTACGGCGCCGAAATTCCTGGATCCAAGTCCGAGATCATTGCAGCCAAAGCTGGAACTTCAATTCGATTAACGATAGATCGCGATATTCAATGGGTGGCCTCGAAAGCTATTGCCGAAGCGGTCAAGTCGGCTAATGCAAGTAGCGGAACTGTAATTGTGATGGATCCTAAAACTGGTGCGATTTTGGCTCACGCAACTGCGCCTACTTTCAACTTAAATAATCGTGACAGTATTTCACTCGCTGCAATGCGTAATCCATCTGTACAAGATGTTTATGAACCAGGATCTACGGGCAAGATAATGACCATTGCGGCGGCGTTAGAAGAAAATAAAGTCACACCAACAACACTCTTTACGGTTCCAGATCGAATTTCTCGTGGCGGATCATTATTTCGTGATCACAAGAACCACAAAGTTTGGCAACTAACGACTGCTGGAATTTTGGCTGTTTCCAGCAATGTTGGAACCATTCAAATCGGTGAGAAACTCTCAAATTCTCAACTCCATGATTATCTAAGTAAGTTTGGAATTGGCACCAGTACTGGTTCTGGCTTGCCGGGCGAATCACGAGGCATCTTGCGTCCGATATCTGATTGGTCAGGAACTACTGCACCAACAGTTGCATTTGGCCAGGGCTATTCTGTAACCGTGATGCAAGCAACTAGTGTTTTTGCAACGATTGCAAATAATGGCTTGCGAGTTTCACCAACTGTTATTGCTGGAACGAATGAAGCAAATGGAAATTTCACACCATCTAAGCCTCGTACCTCAGTCCGAGTCGTAAGTGCTGAAACCGCCAATAAGGTGAGAATTATGATGGAGAGTGTTGTTTCTGCAGAAGGAACCGCACCAAATGCAGCAATACCTGGCTATCGAGTAGCTGGTAAAACTGCAACCGCTAACCGATATAACGATATTTGTGGTTGTTATTCTGGATATACCGCTTCATTTATCGGCTTCGCACCCTCTGATGCACCCAAGTATGTAATTTCGGTAACTATCCAAGATCCCAAGGGAATGCACTACGGCGGCGTCTTAGGTGGGCCAGTATTTAAGAAAGTAATGTCATTTGTTCTTGAATCAAAGCATATTCCACCTACCGGTACCAAGATCGTGCCCGTAGCTCTTAACGAGAAAGAGTTAAAATTGGCCTTAGCTAAAGCTAAGACCCAAGCCACAACTACTACTGCGAGCGGCAGACTTTAATATGTTACGACCACACGATCCAATTTCTGGACGAACTCTTCGTGCGGTCAGCGAACTTATTTCAGCGTTCTCAAATTCTACAGATTTGGAAAAGATTTTAATCACCGGAGTTTCAATTGATTCACACCAAATTGAAACTGGAGATTTATTTGTTGCAGTTGCCGGCGCTAAAGTTCACGGAGCAACTTATGCCGGTGATGCTAAATTAAAAGGCGCAGTAGCAGTTCTGACTGATGAAGTTGGTGCAGCGCTCATTACCGATTTGCCAGTATTAGTAGTTGCTGACCCTCGTGCAACTGCAGGAGTGATATCTGCTTGGTTGCACAACGAGCCAATGCGCGACATGTTTAGTGTTGGGGTAACTGGCACTAATGGCAAGACCACTGTAACGACCTTGCTTCATCAAATTGCAATGGCAGCGGGTAGGCAAAGTGGTTTAGTCGGAACTGTTGAAACTCGAATTGGCGATGAAGTTGTTGAAGCGCTTCGTACCACTCCGGAGGCACCAGAACTGCAGTCTCTGGCAGCTGTAATGCGTGAGCGACATATGCGCAATCTCTTTATGGAAGTTTCTAGCCACGCAGTCTCCCTAAATCGAATCGGTGGTTCGCATTTTGATATTGCCGCATTTACAAATCTGTCTCAAGATCACTTGGATTTTCACGGTGACATGGATTCCTACTTTGCGGCCAAGGCAGCTCTTTTTAGCTACAAATATGCTGATACTGCCTACATAAATATTGATTCAATCTGGGCAAAGAAGTTACTTGAAACACAAGAATTACCAGTAGTTTCAATTTCGCGTTATTTGAATTCAGCCGATTGGTACTTCGAGAGAATTGAATTTGGCACAAATTGGACAACTATTGCAATCCGAGGTACTGGTGGAATACTGATCGAGACCAACACAAAATTAGTAGGTGATTTCAATTTAGATAATTTGCTAATGGCGATCGCAATTTGTGTGACTAGCGGCATTGACCCGATCGATATAGCAACTATTACACCTTCGCTTATTGGCGCTGAAGGCCGACTTGAGAAAGTTGACTTGGGCCAGTCATTTACGGCGTTAGTTGATTATGCGCACTCGCCAGATTCTGTGAAAAGCGTCTTAGAAACTTTGCGGAAAAGTACTACTGGAAAAGTTATTGCTGTCTTGGGTTGCGGTGGTGATCGTGACAAGGGCAAGCGACCGCTAATGGGCGCAGCACTATTAGCCGGCTCTGATATCGCAATATTTACCAGCGATAATCCACGAAGTGAAGACCCAACTCAAATAATCAACGAGATGGTCTCTGGCCTTACTTTGCCTGTTACGAGTGCAATTGAAATTGATCGCAAGCGAGCGATTGAAATCGCTGTGGCAGCTGCAAAACCTGGCGACGTAGTTGTGCTCCTAGGAAAAGGACATGAACCAGGCCAAGAGATCGCTGGTGTAAAACATAACTTTGATGATCGGTTAGAACTCGCTGCTGCGATAGAGGCGACACCATGATCAAGTTATCAGCGCGCGAAATCTCCTTGATTGTAAATGGCTCACTTCACGGTGATGAAAATCTTATGGTTACGAATCCACCAGTATTTGATTCACGCAAAGCTAAAGCGGGCTCACTCTTTCTGGCTTTGGTTGGCGAAAACACTGATGGCCATAAGTTCAGCGCTGACGCTTTCGCTAACGGCGCAGTTTTGGCACTTACTACCCAAGTAATTGATCAGCCTTGCGTAGTCGTATCAAACGTGATGCAGGCGGTAGCGGATCTAGCGAAATTTGTGCGAGTGCAGTTAACAAATTTAACAGTTATCGGAATCACTGGGTCGCAAGGAAAGACCACAACTAAGGACTTACTTAACTACATACTTTCTTCAGTTGGTGAAACTGTGGCACCAGTAGGTTCATTTAATAATGAATTAGGTGTGCCGCTGACAATTTTAGAATGTAATGAAAGTACTAAGTACTGTATTGTCGAAATGGGTGCTCGCCATGTTGGCGATATCTCAGCTCTTTGCGAAATTGCTAAACCAGATATTGGCGCAGTACTAAAAGTTGGTAACGCACATGTCGGTGAGTTTGGATCTCGCGAAGCAATTGCCCAAGCCAAATCAGAGTTAGTTACTTCACTAGTCAGTGGCGGTACTGCAATTCTGGGAACCTATGATCAATTCACTCCCGCTATGAGAGTTGCCGATGGGGTAGCAGTACTTACCTTTGGCGAAAGAAGTGATTGCAATGTGCGGGCTGCAGATGTTGAGATTCGTGAAGGTCGTCCACACTTTGATCTAGTTACTAAATCTGGTCGAGCCGCTGTTGGTATGCGGTTAGTCGGGCTACATCAAATTCCGAATGCGTTAGCAGCAGCAGCGATCTCAAGTGCGTTGGGATTATCGGTGGATCAAATAGCTGGGGCCCTTTCGATGGCTGAACTTGCCAGCAAGTGGCGAATGGAAATTTTTGAATTAGATGGCAAGTTAATGATTAATGATTCATATAACGCAAACCCTGAATCAATGGCGGCCGCACTTCGAACACTGGCACTTTTTGCGCAAGAACGTGGCGGCTCATCTTGGGCAGTCTTAGGCAAAATGCATGAATTAGGGGCAACTGAGAATTCAGACCACGCTGCCATTGGAGAACTGGTAAGTGATTTGGCGATTGATCACCTAGTGACCGTTTCCATGCCCGCATATGGTCAAGGGGTTCCTCGCGATAGCGAAACTAAAGTGCATGAATTACTTCAGAAGGATTTAGTAGTTAAGTTATTGAATCAGATGCAATCCGGTGATGTGTTGCTTGTAAAAGCATCCCGAGCCGAACATTTCGAGGAAATAGCCCAAGAAGTAGCAGCAAACTGGCAAACTGAGGCAAGAAAGAAGGATGACGAATAAATGAGACAAGTCCTGATCTCGGGTGCGGTGGCGCTCTTCTTCGCATTATTCGGCACCCCAGTTTTGATTCGCCTGTTAGCTAAACGCGGTTATGGGCAAATTATTAGAGATGACGGTCCAAGCTCACATCATACAAAGCGTGGCACTCCAACTATGGGTGGCTTAATAATCATTTTCGCAGCTATCGCTGGTTATTTAGCAAGTCATGGCCTGACCCAAACAGCAATGACCGCCTCAGCTCTCTTAGTCATTGCACTTGTCATTGGTCTTGGGTGTATCGGTTTCTTGGATGACTGGCTAAAAGTTTCTCGAGAAAAATCTTCGGGTTTAAAGGGAAGATACAAAATAGTTGGGCAAGTGGTAGTTGCAGCGACTTTTGGATATTTTGGAATTAAATTTGCCGATAATGAAGGTCTCACGCCAATCTCCCTAAATTTATCGGTAGTTCGAGATACCAGTATTGTGCTTGGCGCAGTTGCCGTAGTTATCTGGATTGCATTAATGGTAACGGCTACTAGTAATGGGGTTAATTTAACTGATGGGCTCGATGGCTTAGCAACTGGCGCATCAGTGATGACATTTTTAGCTTTTATTTTGATTGGAATTTGGGAGTTTGGCCAAGGCTGTTCGATTGCTATTGACGTAGCCATGACTTCTGATTTAGCTAGTGGTTGCTATTCCGTGCGAGACCCATTGGACTTAGCCGTATTAGCTGCCGCTCTTGCTGGCGCGTGCACTGGTTTTCTGTGGTGGAATGCTTCGCCAGCAAAAATATTCATGGGTGATACCGGATCATTAGCACTCGGCGGTGCTTTAGCAGGACTAGCTAGCACTTTAAGAGTTCAACTTTTATTGATTCCACTCGGTGGACTTTTTGTAATCATCACAATGTCAGTCATTATCCAAACACTTTATTTTAAAGCAACTGGTGGAAAAAGAATTTTTAGAATGGCTCCGCTACATCATCACTTTGAATTAAAAGGTTGGGGCGAAGTAACTATTGTGCTTCGCTTCTGGATCATTTCCGGGCTATGCGTAGCTCTTGGTTTAGGTCTTTTCTACGCTCAATGGCTAAGCCTTAAAGGCTAAGAGATGTCCATTACTCCGCTAGTTCCATTGTCACAAGTAACGACGCTCGGCGGCGTAGCTATTGCCCATGCACAAATGTTGGTACTCGGAGGCGGAGTTACTGGTCGATCGGTCACTCAAGTTTTAAGCAAATTGGGTGCTGAGGTTTCTGTTTATGACGAGAGCGAGAGTATTGAGTTTGATTTTCAGCGAGTGACGCTTCAAGATATTTCTAGCACCAACTGGGCAGCCGCGGTCGTTTCGCCAGGCTGGCGCCCTAGCCATCCAGTTATTGCCGATCTTCGAAATCGCGAGATTCCATTACTAAATGAAATTGATTTGGCCTGGGAAATTAAGCAACAGGTAGCACCAGGGCAGAAGTGGCTCGCGGTAACCGGTACTAACGGCAAAACGTCAACGGTCGAACTTACCGAATCGATTTTTAAAGCAGCGGGTATCAGTGCTTTCGCGTGCGGCAATGTCGGAACCCCAGTAATTGAAGCGGTTATCTCTGAACAAAAGTATGACTATTTAGTTCTAGAACTTTCCTCATTTCAACTTCATTGGTCGGAGTCGGCCGAATTTGTAGCTGGTGCAATATTAAACATCGCACTTGATCACATAGATTGGCATGGCTCTTTTTCTGAGTATGCAAAAGCGAAACTTGATTTGTTGAGCCGCTCAGTGACTGCGATCCTAAACGGTGATGATTCAGCAGTTGTTGAGGGTAGTACTCATTGGCAAGGACGAAAAGTTTTCTATACCTTGCAAACTCCGAGGCCAGGTGAAATAGGGTTAGTTGAGAATCTCTTGGTTGACCGAGCATTTGTGATTGATCCATTAGAAGCGGCCATGTTCGGTGAATTAAATGAAGTGAAACCAACTGCGCCGCATTCAGTTTCCAACGCATTAGCGGCTGCGGGGCTAGCCCGAGCTATCGGGATTGACCATGAGGTAATTCGCGAAGCAATTAAGCAGTTTCGACCAGGCCGTCATCGCATCGAATTAGTGTTAGAACAGAACGGAATTCGCTGGATTGATGACTCCAAGGCAACCAATCCGCATGCCGCCCAAGCCTGCCTAATGTCAGAGTTGAGCGTGGTTTGGATAGCTGGGGGGCTCGCTAAAGGCGCCGAGATGAGTGACTTGATTGCCCAAGTAGGTTCACGATTGCGCGGTGTTGTTTTGATCGGCACTGATCGAGAGTTAATTGCCGATGAGCTGCAAACTAAATTTCCAAATGTGCCCTTGATCCGAGTAGATCCAAAACCTGGCCATGATCGAAGTAGCGCAAATAATGATTTCATGGATCAGGTAGTTAGAGAGGCAAAACTTCTAGCCAATGTTGGCGACACAGTTCTACTGGCACCAGCTTGTGCATCGATGGATCAATTTGTTTCATACGGCGATCGCGGTGATCGTTTTGCTAAATCAGTTCGAGAAATAGTGGGTAATAATGACAACGCAAGTTAAGCGCAGCAAGCTACTACAGCCATTTAATACTTTTGCGCTCTTTGCCATTTGCGTAACAGCTTTAAGTATCCTTGGTTTGGTAATGGTGTTCTCTGCCTCGACAATTTATTCGACCAAAGTAAATGGCAACACATATGGAACATTTATCAGACAACTTTTCTATCTGTTCATGGCTCTGCCAATTGGCTGGGTAGCAGCAAAGTTGCGACTTAATTTATGGCGGGCAATAGGCAGATTTTCACTATTGGTTTCACTCGGACTATTGGCGGTTTTACTTATTCCAGGCGTTGGGCATGCAGTTAATGGAAACCGAAATTGGATTGGCATCGGAGCATTTGTCGTTCAACCGTCTGAGTTCGCTAAATTCCTGATGATTCTTTGGGCCGCAACCATGTTGGCCCAGTATGAAAATGCTGGAATTGTGCGAACAAATGTATTAAAGCTAATTGTGCCCGGTTATATTGGCGTTCTAATCTTTGTCTTAGCTGGTAGAGACTTAGGAACTGCTGCCGTAATCGGTGCAACAATGGCGGGTTTATTATTTATTTCGGGAATCCCACTTCGACTTTTTGGCACGATTTCAGCGTTAGGTATGGCTGGCGTGAGTGTTCTAATTTTAAGTGCTCCCTATCGAGCAGCTCGATTCTTGGTTGTTTTTAACCCGTTTGCTGAAGGTGACTATAAGAATTATGGATGGCAACCAGCACATAGTTTGATGGGTCTGGCAACGGGCGGATTATTAGGCGTTGGCCTAGGCGCCAGTCGGCAAAAATGGGGTTATCTAGCTGAAGCGCATACAGATTTTATCTTCTCGGTAATCGGTGAAGAGTTAGGACTACTGGGAACTATCGGAACCATATTGCTTTTCTGCGGGTTAATTTTCGCAATTTTCCGAATCGCAATTCGCGCCAATGACCCAATGGTCAGATTTACCTGTGCCGGTATTGGTATCTGGATCTCAATACAGTGCTTCTTTAATATTGGTTCGGCAATTAGTTTGGTTCCGGTAGTTGGCGTAACGCTACCGTTAATTTCATATGGTGGCTCATCATTAATTGCTACCTACTTAGCGCTAGGTTTTGTCTTAGGTGCTGCTCTTCGTGATCCTGAAGTCGCTCGTGGTATTCGAGAGTTTCGAAAGTCCAATTCTAAATGAAGATCGTTCTAGCCGGAGCTGGCACAGCTGGACATATCGAGCCAGCTTTAGCAGTTGCTGATGAGTGGCGAAAAGAATTTCCAAAGTGTGAGTTTGAGTTTGTCGGTACAACAGCAGGGCTTGAAAATGTTTTAGTCACTACTGCTGGATATAAATTAAGCACAATTCCAAAAGTTACAATGCCGCGATCATTATCTCCGGCGGGTTTATTAGCTCCATTTCGTTTTGCCCAAGCGCTTTCGAGATCGTTGCAGCTGGTAAATGGTGCTGACTGTGTAATCGGGTTTGGTGGTTATGTATCAGCTCCCACTTACTTAGCGGCAGCATTACGCCGAGTTCCATTTGTGGTGCATGAAGCAAATGCAATTCCTGGTTGGGCAAATAGGTTCGGGGCGCTTTTAGGTGGGGCGTTGGCAGTTGGTAAGCCAGTGAAAGCTGGAAGATTTAGAAAAGCCGAAGTTGTTGGCTTGCCACTTAAATCAGCGATTAGCGCGGCTATGGATAGTGCAAAAAGTGATTGGCCGACAGCGCGCAGCTCAGCAAAAGCAAAACTTGGACTCAAATCAGATAAACCTTTGCTGCTAGTTATGGGTGGATCACAGGGTTCGGCTGCTATTAATTCAATTATTGCGAATTCCCTTGCTCAATTACTCACCGACTTTGAAGTAATTCACTCAGTTGGCGGAAAGAATCAACTACCACCAGCAACCGCTAGCTATCAGCCGGTTTCCTATATTGAAGATATGGCTACCGCCTACTTAGCTGCTGATCTAATCATCGGTCGAAGTGGCGCAATCACTTGCGCTGAAGTCAATGCACTGGGTAAGTATGCGATCTTTGTTCCGTTAGCAATTGGCAATGGTGAGCAATCCCGCAATGCTGACTACCTAGTTGAACAAGGTCGCGCGCTGGTAGTCCCACAAAGTGAGTTAAACGCACAGTGGCTGCTAAAGAATTTGGCTAGCGCCGTGTCAAAATCTCAAGAATTTACCGCTGGAAATGAAAGTGATCGCGCCGCCGCCGCAAATATTGTTAAGTTAATGCGTCGTCATGCCAGAATTGATTAAATGAAGCCGAACCTAACTTTGCCAGAGTTGATTGGTAAGCGCGTGCACTTCATCGGCATAGGTGGTGCTGGCATGAGCGGCTTAGCTCGCATTTCACTTTCACATGGCATCAAAGTTTCTGGCTCTGATGCCAAGGATTCAAATGTCGTAGTGGCCTTAACCGCACTTGGCGCGAAAGTTGCATTAGGACATAAGGGCGATAACGTTGAAGGAGCAGATTTAGTTGTGTACTCAACTGCAATTTCTGAGAGTAATCCAGAGCGGTTGCGGGCGATTGAATTAGGAATACCAGTTATCGCACGAGCAACTGCATTAGCACTTTTGATGTCAGAGGCTAAGAGTATTGCAGTCGCAGGTACGCACGGAAAAACAACAACTTCATCGATGCTCACTGTTGCGCTTCAAGCAACAGGTGCCGATCCATCTTTTGCTATCGGAGGCACGATTACAGCATCTGGCTCCAATGCACATCGTGGTACTGGCGAGTTCTTTGTGGCCGAAGCCGATGAATCAGATGGCTCATTCGTTGCTTATCATCCGTTTGGCGCGATAATTACAAATATTGAATACGATCATGTCGACTTCTTTGCTGATGAGAGCGCGGTTTTTGCGGTATTTGAGGATTTCATTACAACCATCGATAGCGAAGGATTCTTAATTTATTGCAATGACGATAAAGGTGCCCGAAAGCTGGGCAGTTCAGTTACCAGCAAACGTACCTATACTTACGGCACCTCACCAGATTCTGATTTAGTCATTGATCAAATATCTCTTTTACCCCTTGGTTCAAGCGGACGAGCTATCTGGCATGGAAAAGTTATTGGCAAACTAGAACTAAACGTTCCCGGCCACCACAACTTAATGAATGCGGCAGCCGCATTGGCAGCTGGAATAGTTCTTGAGCAAAACCCTGGTGAAATGATTGATGGCTTAGCAACTTTTAAAGGCGCAGGCAGACGTTTTGAAATTAAAGGAACCGTAAATGGAACTCGCGTAATTGATGACTATGGTCACCATCCAACTGAAATCGAAGTGACTTTAACTGCTGCGCGTAGATTTGCGGGTGATTGCCGCCTAATCGTAGTTTTCCAGCCCCATCGATATTCACGTACTAAAGCTTTCATTGAAAATTTTGCCGCCGCCTTAGATTTAGCGGACGAAGTTATCGTGCTTGAAATTTATGCCGCTAGCGAGAAGCCGATAGCCGGGATAAGTTCAGCAGCGATTGTTGAAAGAATGAAGCATGGCAAATTCATTCCAAACTTTATGGCCGCAGTTGAAGCAGTTGTTAATTCAGCCAAACCTGGTGATGTGATAATTACGCTTGGAGCTGGTGACGTAAGTTCGTTGGCCCCGATTATCGTAGAAGAACTAGCCAAATAGATGTTCCTACGAAAGCATCGACTTTTTACGCTTCTAGCCATCCTTCTAACAACCGGACTTGCCTATCTACTTGGTTGGTCGGATGTTCTAACAATTAAAGAGATTAGTTATTCCGGTGCGCCAACGAAAAATAGTGAAGCAGCTGTAAAGAGTTTGGCCAATATACAAATTGGTGAACGGCTGGCAAGAATTCAAACGCGTAAAGTCGCAGCGCGCTTACAAACTTTGCCATGGGTTAACAACGCGGATATTTCACGTAACTGGACTTCTGGAAAAGTAGTGGTTGCAGTAACAGCTCGGGTACCGATTGCAACTTTTAATGGGCAATTGATGGATGCAACAGGTGAAAGATTTGAGTTGCCAGGCGGTTATAAAGCTAAATTGCCTTCGGTTTTTGCCAGAGATGCCAAGAGTGGTTTAGCTGCAATCAGATTATTTACGAAATTGCCAACAGAATTCTCAACCCGCACTTCAGCCTTTACTGCGACTTCTCCAGAAAATATTAATTTCAAAATTGTCGAAGGAAAGCGATCGCTAATGGTTATTTGGGGATCTGATGTTGAAATAGATCTGAAACTAAAGGTATATAAGGCTTTAGTGGCACTGCCGGAGAATTCAATAATCAATAGAATTGATCTAACTGAACCTCGTTCGCCAATTGTGAAATGAATTTTTGTTGAAAATATAGTTAAAATAAAAAATAAAAAAGATGCGTGGCGGTCTTTGCCTACCCGACCTACAAAGAATAGTTTCGCCTATATATCAGGCGTAACAGTGATTCTCAACTTGAGGTTTACTGTTCTTTAGGAGGATAAAAAGTGGCTTCACCACAGAATTATTTAGCGGTCATCAAAGTTGTCGGAATTGGTGGCGGTGGAGTTAATGCAATTAATCGCATGATCGACGTTGGTTTAAAAGGTGTCGAGTTCATTGCAATTAATACTGATGCGCAACATTTATTAATGAGTGATGCTGATGTGAAATTAGATATCGGTCGCAAATCAACTAAAGGTCTTGGTGCAGGTGCTGCACCTGAAAAAGGTCGCGAAGCTGCGCTAGATCACGCCGATGAAATTGAAGAAATTTTGCGCGGCGCAGATATGGTTTTTGTAACTGCGGGCGAAGGCGGAGGCACGGGCACGGGTGGTGCACCAGTTGTGGCAAAGATTGCTCGCGATCTGGGTGCGTTAACAATTGGTGTTGTAACTCGCCCATTTAGTTTTGAAGGAAAGATTCGCCAATCACAAGCCGATATTGGAATCGAAGAACTTCGCAGCGAAGTAGATACTTTGATTGTTATTCCAAATGATCGCTTGTTGGCAATTAGTGATCGCAGCATTACCGCAGTTGATGCATTTAAATCAGCCGATCAAGTTCTCCTCTCAGGTGTTCAGGGAATAACTGAAATCATCACCCAACCAGGTTTAATTAACTTGGACTTCGCCGATGTTAAAACTGTTATGACCGATGCTGGTTCTGCACTGATGGGAATCGGATCTGCGCGTGGTGAAGATCGCGCTCGTCGAGCTGCCGAATTGGCAATTTCCAGCCCGTTACTTGAAGCATCAATTGATGGCGCAATGGGGGTATTGCTTTCCGTTGCTGGCGGATCAGATTTAGGTCTCTTTGAAATTAACGAAGCTTGCGAGCTGGTTCAGGCTTCGGCTCATCCAGAAGCACGCATAATCTTTGGTACCACGATTGATGATGCGCTAGGTGACGAAGTCCGCATAACTGTTATTGCAGCTGGTTTTTCTGGGGGAGAGCCAAAGAAGGTATCGGTCCCAGTAATTAATGCAGCCGCCCTTTCTGGTAACGCTAATCCTCTACCCGTTAATGATCCAATTTCAGTTGCACTTGATCTAGATGCCGATCGACCTTTGCGTCCACGCGTAAAGTTTGAAGAGCTAGTTTCTGAAGATGATATTGATGTGCCTGACTTTATGAAATAGAAATGGATAGATTCTTCACTAATCGCCATGGTGGTTTTAGCCATGGCGATTATTCTTCCTGGAACTTGGCGAGCCATGTTGGAGATGATCCAGCAGCTATCGAACTAAATCGAGCGAAGTTACATAAGCAAGTTGGCAATTTTGCAATTATGTCGCAAGTTCATGGTGACACCGTCGTCGTACTTGATGAATTGCCGGCTGAAGTTCCAGTTGCCGATGCGTTAATTACTGCAAACCCAGATTTAGCTTTGGTTGTCATGGTGGCTGATTGCATACCATTGCTCTTGCGGAGTGAAGAATTAGTAGCAGCAGTACATGTCGGAAGAGCGGGGCTTATGAATTCCGTTGCCTTAAAGACAGCTACCAAGATGCGCGAACTTGGAGCGACCCAAATTTCTGGTTTGATTGGACCAGCTATTTGCGGCAGCTGCTATGAAGTTCCACTGGGTTTACACGATCAAGTAAGTGCAGTGCACCCGTTAGCAAGTAGTAAAACTACTATCGGCACGCCAGCGTTAGATTTACCTAACGCGCTAATTGCGGCTCTCGCGGCAGTCGATGTTCCAGTTGAAAACTTAAGTCATTGCACGCTAGAAGATGAAAGTTATTTTTCTTATCGTAGGAATCAAGTAACCGGACGTCAAGGTGGGGTTATTAAATTATGAGTAATCGCAAAGAAGAGATTGCTCATAATTTGCAGGTAGTCAAAGAGCGAATCAGTGCTGCTGCAAAGTCAGCAAGCAGGGACCCGGCTGAGATTAAGTTGATCGTTGTAACTAAGACTTTTCCTATTTCTGATCTCGAAATTCTGCGTGAATTAGGCGAATCACAATTCGGTGAAAATCGAGATCAAGAAGCTGCGCCCAAAGCTGAATTAGTTTCGGCAACTTGGCATTTCCAAGGCCAGATCCAAAGCAATAAAATTAAATCTATCTGCGAGTGGGCTGATGTAGTTCATTCAATTTCCAGCGAAAAAGAGATCTTAAAATTCGGCCAAAGCCCGCGTAAACATCAAGTTTTCTTGCAAGTCTCCCTAGATGGACAAGAAGGTCGAGGAGGCGCTAGTCCGACAGATTTGGCTCAATTAGCTGATTTAGTAAACGAAAGCAACAACTTAGAACTTTTGGGACTGATGGCAGTTGCGCCCTTAGATGTAGAGCCGGAAAAAGCATTCGCTGGTTTGGCCCTGATAAAACAGGGGTTTGCCGAACAATTCCCAAATTCAAATTTTTTATCTGCGGGAATGAGTAGTGATTTTGAAGCCGCGATTAAGTTTGGTGCGACACACATTCGGGTAGGTAGTTCAATCCTTGGTTCCAGATCACCCCACTAGTAAACTTCTTCTATGGCATTTTCAGTAGGTAAAGTCGCGACCTTCTTAGGTCTTAAGGACGATCCAGAACTTCAGGAAGTTGCAGTTGTTCGGGAACCAATGCGCACTCCTCCCGGAGTATCTATTCGTGAGCCTCGTGGCGTAGCGGCACGCAATGTTGCCTCACGTCCAGTAGTTGTGCAGCCTGAACTCTCACAAATGGATCGCATCGTTACTTTGCACCCACGCACCTATAGTGAGGCGCGCGCAATTGGCGAGCAGTATCGCGAAGGTAATCCAGTAATTATGAATCTAAGTGATATGGAAGAAACCGAGCGCAAGCGCTTAGTGGACTTCGCAAGTGGTTTGGTATTCGGCCTTCACGGAAGCATTGAACGCGTAACATCAAAAGTATTTTTGCTTTCACCAGAAAATGTCAGTGTCAGCAACGATGCAAAGACTGCAGCCGCAGAAGCATCTTTTTTCAACCAGAGCTGATTCTTAGATGTTTAGTATTGGCGGCTTGATCGCCGATTTACTGCAACTCCTTTTACTCTGCTTGTTTCTTCGATTAATTCTGGATTATGTCCGCATGGCTAAGCCTGATTGGCGGCCACGCGGAGTTCTTCTAATTGCGGCAGATTTTATTTATGCCGTAACCGACAAGCCACTTGGTTTCGTACGCCGCTTTGTGAAGCCTCTTCGAATCGGTGGAATAAGCATCGATCTATCAATGCTTATTCTCTTCATCGTAATTTCGCGAATCGCTCCGCTGCTGCGCGCTTTTTAGTTAGCTCTGCTTGACTAACTTAACCGTTAAACCAAGTTCGTTTTCTCCCAAAATAAGTGCGCCATCTGCCTGCATTTGGGTAGCAAGTACTTCGCCTTGGATATGCAACAAGTCTGATGCGATAGCAGTCATAACATCGGCGTTGGCGTTGTACGAGACATTGATTCGGTCAGAGATTTCAAAACCATTAGTTTTGCGAGCATCTTGAATAAATCGCACAACTTCGCGCACCAGTCCGGCACTTATCAGGGCCGGACTTAGCGCTAAATCAAGAGCAACGCTCTCGCCATCATGGCTAGCCACATTCCAACCAGTCTTAGGAGTTTCGGTTACGACTAAGTCATCGAGAGTAATTTCCCACGAGCCAACTTTCGCTGATGCGTTAGCACGAAGCGTTGCCACTAATTCAGCCGGATTTTTGGTGGAAATTGCTTTAGCAATATCTTGCACCGCACCACCAAATTTTGTACCCAGCGTGCGGAAGTTCGCCTTTATTGAGATATCAACTAGTTCGCCATCAGCGCTTGCGATATCTTCTAGATCAATCACATTTAACTCTTCGGCGATCTGTTCTTTCATTGAAGCCGGCAGAGCTGCCCAACCCTTAGCTGAGATCAATGCTCGTTGCAACGGTTGGCGAATCTTGACACCACTTTCGGCGCGAGCAGCTCGGCCTAATTCCACGATTCGCTTAGTAAGTGCAACTTGAGCAGATAGCGTTTGATCAATCTCGGATTTATCAGCGACTGGGAAATTTGTTAAGTGAACCGAGGCGGCTGCATCTGCATCAACTGGGCGCACTAGAACTTGCCAAACTTCTTCGGTAATGAATGGCACCATTGGCGACATTAATTGGGTGAGAACAACAAGTGATTCGTGCAAAGTCGCCATAGCAGCCACATCGCCATCCCAGAATCGGCGACGAGATCGACGCACGTACCAATTAGATAAATCATCGATGAATGCAGCTAGCGCTTTACCTGCGC
>Ga0114968_10001644_pt1 | contig 17160 bp, 17 predicted proteins | sample M_130807_EF_Meta_FD_87020 | JGI IMG/M metagenome (GOLD analysis project Ga0114968, IMG submission 87020) | Freshwater microbial communities from Lake Montjoie, Canada to study carbon cycling - M_130807_EF_MetaG | ecosystem: Environmental > Aquatic > Freshwater > Lake | place: Lake Montjoie...
CCAGTCGGGCCAAATCTTGGCTGCTGCCGCGTTGCTGCGTAAAAAGCCCAAGCCCACCGATGCCGATATCGATGAGGCCATGACCAACATCTGCCGTTGCGGCACCTACCAACGCATCCGGGCGGCCATCCATTTGGCGGCCAAAACCGGCAAAGGCGTGGGCTCGGTGATCCACATGGTCAGCGACGCGGGCGACGTGGTCGAACCAACAACCGCCCAAGCTTGAAAGGAACAAACATGACACACCCCACATCAACCCCCCGTTTGTCCCGCCGCGCTTTTGTGGTCAGCAGCGCCACCGCAGGCGCGGGCTTGTCCTTGGGTTTTCATTGGCCTGCAGGGGCCCAGACCAAACCGGGTGAGGTGCCCGAGGTCAATGCCTGGGTGGTGGTGCAGCCCGATGAGAGCTGCATCATCCGCGTGGCCCGTGCCGAAATGGGGCAGGGCACCCACACTGGCTTGGCCCAATTGGTGGCCGAAGAGCTCGAATGCGATTGGTCCCGGGTCAAGGTGCAAATGGTCACCCCGGGACAAAACTTGGCCCGCCAACGTGTATGGCGTGACATGTCCACCGGTGGCAGCCGCGGCCTGCGTGGCTCGCAGGATTACATGCGCCAAGGTGGCGCGGCCGCACGCACGGTGTTGCTGCAAGCTGCCGCCAACCTATGGAGCGTGCCCGCGTCTGAACTCAGCGTCGCCAAAGGGGTGATCAGCCATGCCGCCTCTGGGCGCAAAACCACCTACGGCAAAGTGGCCAGCGCGGCGGGCCAAATTGCCCCGCCAGACCCCAAAACTTTGGTCTTGCGCGATCCGCGCCAGTGGAAGATTGCCGGCAAGCCCATGAAGCGCTTGGACACCGCCCCCAAGGTGATGGGCAAGCAAAACTATGCCATCGACACCCGGTTGCCCGGCATGGTCTATGCGGCCATCCAGGCCAGCCCCGTGTTTGGCGGCAAGCTGGTCAGCTTTGAGGCGGCCAAGCTCAAAGGCCGCAAAGGCATTTTGGGTGTGTACAAGGTCGACGACAACGCCGTGGCCGTGGTGGCCGATAACTGGTGGCGCGCCAAAACCGCTTTGCTGGATTTGCCCATTGTCTGGAACGAACAGGGCAACGGCCAGGAAAACAGCGCCGCCATTGCCGAGCGACTCAAAGAAGGGCTGACCTCGGCCAACAATGTGTTTGCCGATCTGGATGTGGGCAATGCACCGCAAGCCATTGCGGGGGCCGCCAAGCGGGTCGAGGCGGTGTACAGCACGCCGTTTGTCTCCCACGCTTGCATGGAGCCCATGAACTGCACGGCCCTGGTCACCGACTACCGTGCCGAGGTCTGGGTGGCCAGCCAAAACGCCGAAGCTTCATTGGCGGCCCTGTCCACGGCCAGTGGCTTGCCGCTGGAAAAGTGCGAGGTTTACAACCAAACCCTGGGGGGCGGCTTTGGTCGCCGGGGTGGACAGCAAGACTATGTGCGCCAAGCGGCCTTGTTGGGCAAGCAAATGCCTGGCGTGCCGGTCAAGTTGATTTGGAGCCGCGAAGAAGACATGGGGCAAGACTTTTACCGCCCCATCGGTCAGTGCAAGCTAGAAGCGGGTTTGGACGCGCAGGGCAATTTGTTGGGTTTGCAGTTGCGGGTTTCAGGGCAATCGATCAACGCCTACCTGTCGCCGCAAAACATCAAAGACGGCAAAGACCGGCGCCAACTCCAAGGCTACTGGCCCGAGCCGCACGATGCACAAATTGGTTACACCGTGGCCAACCTGCGCACCGAATACGCGATGCGCAACACCCATGTGCCGGTGGGCCCATGGCGCGGGGTCAATACCAATCAAAACGGTTTGTACCTGGAGTGCTTCATGGAAGAGGTGGCCGCGGCCGCTGGGCGCGACCCGCTGGAGTTTCGCCGCGCCTTGATGCAGCAGCATCCCAAGCACTTGGCTGTGCTCAACGCCGCTGCCGACAAGGCCGGCTGGGGCAAGCCCTTGCCCGCAGGGGTGCACCGTGGCATTGCCCAGTTCATGGGTTATGCCAGTTACACCGCCGCTGTGGCCGAGGTGTCGGTCAAGGGCGATGAGGTCAGGGTGCTCCGCTTGGTGCTGGCCACGAACTGCGGCCATGCGGTCAATCCCGACCAAATCGCCGCCCAAGTGGAGGGCTCGGTGGCTTACGGCTTTGACACCTTGCAAAGCCAGTCCAGCGTGGCCAATGGGCGCATGGTGGAGACCAATTTCGATCGCTACCCGATTGCCCGTTTGCGCCAGTTGCCGCGCATTGAAACCGTCATTGCCCCCACCTTTGACTTTTGGGGTGGGGTGGGAGAGCCCACCATTTGCGTCGTGGCGCCGGCCATCCTGAATGCGATTTTTGCCGCCACCGGCAAGCCTGTGCGCAACCTCCCCTTGAAGAACCACGGTTTGCGCATTGTCTGAAACTGCGCCTTCTCGGTGGTCACGCCGCCAGGGTTTGGGGGGCTTGTTGGCTTGTGTGGGCTGGGCCGCAGCGCCCGCGCGGGCCCAAGCCCCACCGGCCAATTTGGATTGGGCGCAGTTGTATGGCCCTTTCACCGGGGGCAGCACCCCCATGCCCGAGCGGGTGAGGGTGGTTACGCCCCGCTTGGCCGACAACGGTTTGTCGGTGCCCCTGAGTGTGCGGGTGGACAGCCCCATGACCGAGGGCGACCATGTGCGCCGCGTGGTCTTGCTCTCCAACCGCAATCCGCGCCCGGTGATCGCCGAGTTTGAGTTGGGCCCCTGGTCGGCCAAGGCCGAGGTGGCCACGCGGGTGCGCTTGAATGGCTCGCAAGAGGTGATGGCCTTGGTGCAAACCTCGGACGGGCGTTGGTGGCGTGGCACGGCCGAGGTTGAGGTCACCGAATCGGCTTGCATGGACGCGTCCTGACATGTTGGCCCGCATCCAAGTCTCTTCACCCGTGCGGCGCGGCCAAGCGATGGAGGTGCGTTTGCTGGTTCAGCACCCCATGGAGACGGGTTTTCGCTATGACTTCTCCGGCACCTCAATCGCCAAAAACGTGATCCACAGCTTGAGCGCAGAGTACGGCGGTCGCGTGGTGTTTCGTGCCCGCATGGGTTCTGGGGTGGCGGCCAACCCTTTGCTGCAATTTTGGGTACTGCCCGATCAAAGCGGTGATATCCGTGTGTCGTGGGAAGACGATCAAGGGGTCAAAGGCCAGGTCAGCGCCCGGATTGAAGTTTTGCCCGCCTGAGGGGGCAGAGGGCAAAGCCGTTTCAGGCTTGGCCCCAAGGCTGGCGGCGAAACCAGACCAGGGACAAGCCCCCAGCGCACAGCATCAAAACCAATGACAGTGCAGCCCACAGGGCGGATATTTCGGTGTCGCGCCGCTCCAGCGCAAACTTGGCCGATAAGTGCTCGTAAATTTGTTTCAAGTCGTTGGAGTTGCCCGCGCGGAAAAACTCCCCTTCAGTGGCTTTGGCGATGGCTTGCAAGGTCTCTTCGTCCACTTTCGCATAGAAAGAAAAACCCTCGTAGCCGGGTATGAAACCATTGGGCGTGCCAAAGGCCACGGTGTAGACGCGCACCCCGCGCAGGGCCGCTTGCTTGGCGGCTTCGAGGGGGTCGGGGCCGGTGGTGCGGCGACCGTCAGAGAGCAACACAATCGCACCCGCTGAGTACGAGCCCGCTGGCACCGGGGTGAAATTGGGTTTGGCTTTGGGTGGGGTGGCAGGTGCGGGGCTGCCGTGGTTGCCATAGCCACCAAAACCCTGACCATAAATGGCCGCCTCCAAATCGATGCCTGCGTTGGGCAGCAAGGTGGACAGGGCCAACAGCAAGCCGCTGCCGGTGGCCGTGCCGCGCTGCAATTGAAAGCGGTCGATGGAGGCCACCAACTCATCGCGCTGGTCGGTGATGCCTTGCACCAGTTGCGCCGCACCGGCAAAAGACACCACGCCGACCCGGATGTTGGGCGGCAGCTCGCGGATGAAATCTTTCACCGCCGCCTGGGCAGCTTTGATGCGGTTGGGCTCGACGTCCTCGGCCAGCATGCTGCGCGAGACATCGATGGCCAGCACCAAGGTCATGTAATCGGCGGGCAATACCACGCTGGCCACCGGGCGGGCCATGCCCACCACGGCGCTGATCAGGGCCAAACCCAGCAAGGCTGGGGGCACATGGCGGCGCCAGAGTTTGCGCGGGCCCATGGCGGCTCTCACCAGCGCCAGGCTGGGGTAGGCCAAGGCGCTGCGCTGCTTGCGCCGCAGCAGCCACAGGTAAAAAGCCAACAGCAAAGGCGCCAGCAAGAGCGCCCACAGGGCTTGGGGCCAAACAAAGTGCATCGGTGTCTGGGGTCGTTGTTGGGTCAGGGGCACTTTATCACCCCTGGCTGTGCTATGGTTTAGACATGAAACGCGCCACTGTTTACGCCAGCCAGCCGTCACCGGCGCGCAAGCCCAGCCCCAGCGAGCAGGTGACCCCCGCGCCCGCGCCGCGCACAGCGCGCTGGAAAAACTGGTTTTTGCGCCACGAACGCTGGGCCATGCTGCTCATGGGTTTGGCCATTGGCGGGGTTATGTGGTGGGCCAGCGAGCATCTCGGCGCGCCGCGCCAGGTGCTGACCCAAAAAGACATTGATGCAGCGGTGTTGCACACCTTGGCCAACCAAGACCTGCCCTCGCGCACGGCCAAAGCGGCGGGTTTGGTGTGGCCGTCGGTGGTGCGGGTGCGCGCCTTTGGTCCCGATCCCCAAAACCCCAAGGCGGGCGAAAAAGAATTGGGCGTGGGCTCGGGGGTGGTGATTGTTGAAGATGGCACCATCCTGACCAATTTCCATGTCATCTCCACCGCGCAGCGCTTGGAGGTGACTTTTTTCGATGGCATGGAGTCGGCTGCCTTGGTGATATCGACCATGCCCGAAAACGACTTGGCGGTGATCAAGCCGCAAAAAATCCCCGACGATTTGCAACCCGCCACCATGGGATCGAGCAGCAACCTGCAGCCCGGTGACGAGGTGGTTGCGGTGGGGTTTCCATTTGGCATTGGTCCTTCGGTATCGGCCGGTGTGGTCTCGGGCCTGAACCGCCAATTTCACCCCGAGGGCAAGATGCCCATGAAGGGTTTGATCCAATTTGATGCCGCCGCCAACCCCGGCAACTCAGGTGGCCCCCTGGTCAACCTCTCGGGCGAGGTGGTGGGCATCGTGACCGCCATCTTGAACCCGACCTCAGCGCGCACCTTCATCGGCATTGGCTTTGCCGCCACCATGGAGAGTGCGGGCAGCGCTGTGGGCATTCCCCCTTTTTGACACGGAGAAAAACCGACATGAATCCCAGCGAATGGAACCGAGGCGTCAGTGCCGACCCCAACCACGACACCGCCGCGCTGATGGAGCGGGTGCTTTACGAAGTCAAGCGCGTGGTGGTGGGGCAAGACCATTTTTTGGAGCGCATGCTGGTGGCCATCTTGGCCCAGGGGCATTTGCTCATTGAAGGTGTACCTGGTTTGGCCAAAACCCTGACGGTCAACACCTTGGCCAAGACCCTTCGGGGCAGCTTCAAGCGCATCCAATTCACCCCCGATTTGCTGCCTGCCGACTTGGTGGGCACGCGCATGTACAGCCAAAAAACCAGCGAGTTCAGCACTGTTTTGGGTCCGGTGTTTGCCAATCTGTTGCTGGCCGATGAGATCAACCGCGCGCCAGCCAAGGTGCAAAGTGCTTTGCTGGAGGTGATGCAAGAGCGCCAAGTCACCATCGCCGGCGAAACCCACAAAGTGCCCACGCCTTTTTTGGTGATGGCGACCCAAAACCCGATTGAAACCGAGGGCACTTACCCGCTGCCCGAGGCCCAGGTGGACCGCTTCATGATGAAGGTGTTGGTCGGCTACCCCCAGGAGGATGAGGAATTTGTCATCGTGCAACGGGTCATCGGTCAGGCCATTGAGGTGGCCGCCGTGACCAGCACCGATCAAATCGCGCAGTTGCAAAAAACCTGTCGCCAAGGCTATGTCGACCCCAGCCTGATCCAGTTTGCGGTCAAGTTGGTGTCGGCCACGCGCCACCCTGAGCGCTTTGGCTTGGCCGATTGGTCGCGCTTCATCACCTTTGGGGCCAGCCCCCGCGCCACCATTGCTTTGATTGAAGGGGCCCGTGCCCTGGCATTTTTGCGCGGTCGCAGCTACGCCTTGCCGCAAGATGTGCTGGACTTGGTGCCCGATGTGCTTCGCCACCGCTTGGTGTTGTCTTACGAGGCTTTGTCAGAGGGTTTGACCCCGGAGGCCATCATTGCGCAAATTTTGCAAGCCGTGCCCGTGCCCGACAAACCCTTGGACAGCCATGTTCGGACTGCGCCGTCGGCTTGAGGCCTGGCGCGGCCGGTCCAGCCAGCCCAGCGATGTCCAGGCTCTCGCAGACGGTCAGGTGGCGGCTGGCGCTGGGGCCCTGGATCCGGCGCTGATCGCTCGCGGCGGCGCTGCTGTGGCGGGGGCGGGTCTGGCTTCTGGCGTTGTGGCCGATGCCCCAGCCAACGTCGCACCAGGGCGGCCACCCGCACCCGATGCCACGCGCCAGGCCGAGGCCTTGATGCGGCGCTTGGAGTGGACCGTGATTCGGCGCTTGGACGGTCAGTTGCAAGGCGACTACCGCACTTTGTTTCGCGGTGCGGGCTTGATGCTGGCCGATTTGCGCGAGTACCAAGCGCACGATGATGTGCGCCACATCGACTGGAACGTCACCGCCCGCATGCAAACCCCCTATGTGCGCGAGCACCAAGAAGACCGTGAGATGGCGGCCTGGTTTTTGATCGATTTGTCGCGCTCGGTGGCCTTTGGTTCGGGTACCACCAGCAAGCGCATGTTGGCCGCAGAGGTGGTGGGCGTGCTCGCGCGCATGCTCACCCGCCGTGGCAACCGCGTGGGGGCCATGGTCTATACCGGCGAGCACGCGCATGCCGAGTTCCACATTCCGGCCCGGTCAGGTCGGCGCCACATGTTGCACCTGTTGCAAACCGTCATGCAAGCCCAGGCCAACCAACCCACCAGCGAGACGCATTTGCAAAACTTGCTCAATGACGCGCAAAACCTGATCCGTCGCCGCTCCACCATTTTTGTGGTGTCGGACTTTTTCAGCCAACCAGGGTGGGAGCGTGGGCTGTCGCAACTGGCGCGCCGCCACGAGGTGGTGGCGCTGCGCTTGTGCGACCCCCTGGAGCGCCAACTACCGGATGTGGGCTTGGTGCTGATGGAAGATGCAGAAACCGGTGAGCAACTGCTGGTGGACACCCATGACGCCGGGTTTCGTGAACGCTTTGCCCAGGCCGCCGACCAGCGCGAGGTCGATTTGCGCGCTGCCTTGGTGCATGCGGGTGTGGATGGCTTGGAGTTGCACACCGACCAACCCCTGGACGAAGCCTTGATGCGCTTCACCCAATTGCGCAAACGCCGCAGCCAAGTGGCAGCAGGTGCGAGCAGCGCGGTCATGGCGGCGGGGGGCTGAGGGTGTTGGAGTTTTCATCCATCCAATTTGTCTGGCCCTTGATGCTGTGGGCCTTGCTGGCTTGGCCATTGATGCTGGCCGTGTACCTGTGGCTCACCCGCGCTGGGCGTTGGCCGAGCTTGCATTTGCAAGTTCATGGCCCGGCCATCGCTGGTGCGCAAGCCAGCCCCACGCGCACACCGACATTGGACGCATCCCTGGACGGGAAATCTGCACCTGCACCTGCCGGGCCGCAGCGCCGTGCCTGGCGTTGGCCCAGCTTTGCGGCGGTCGTGTGGGGTTTGGGGCTGGCCGCCGCTTTGCTGGCGCTGGCACGACCACAAGCCGTGTTGCTGTTGCCCAGCCGTTTGGACACGGTGATGTTGGCCATTGACACCTCGGGCAGCATGCGCGCCACCGACGTGCTGCCCAGTCGCTTGGAGGCGGCCCAAGCGGCGGTGCGCACCTTCATTGAAGAACAACCGGTTCAGGTCAAGGTGGGCATCGTCACCCTATCGGGCACGGCGTCCGTGGCCCAAGCCCCCACCACCCAGCGCGACGAATTGTTCAGGGCCATTGAAAACTTGCCTTTGCAGCGGGGCTCGGCCTTGGGCAGCGGGATTGTGGTGGCTTTGGCCAATTTGTTGCCGGGCTCGGGCATCGACCCGGAAAAAATCATCATGGAGGCCGACGGTCCGCCCAAGCCCGATACTGGTCGCGCTCTGGTCGCCCCTGGGCAGGCATCGAACCAAGTCAATCTCTCACCGGGTTCCAACAAAGCCATGGCCATTGTGCTCATCACCGATGGCCAAAGCAATATGGGTCCCGATGTCATGAAGATGGCCCAACTCGCGGCCGACCATGGTGTGCGTGTCTACACCGTGGGGGTTGGCACCCCCGAGGGTGTGGTGCTGCGCGCCCAAGGCATGTCGATGCGGGTGCGGCTGGACGAGACGGTGCTGAAAAAAGTGGCCGAGGTCACCGAAGGCAACTATTACCGCGCCAGCGATGCCCAGCAGTTGTTGGAGGTTTACCGCCAATTGGGCACCACCATTCGGTTGGAAAAACACCAACTCACGGAAGTCACCGCTGTGTTGCTGGCCCTGGCCATGCTGCTGGTCTTGTGTGGCAGCCTGATCAATTTGCGCCGCCACGCCCGCGTGCTGTGAGTTTTGCAGCCGGACCTGGCCGCGGGTGCCGCGCTTATAGTGGCGGCCTATGACAAAACCCACCACTGACACCTCCCCCCGTTTGACATCACTCTCCCATGGGGGCGGTTGCGGTTGCAAGATTGCACCTGGGGTTTTGCGCGAAATTTTGCAAGGCACCACCGCCATGGTCATGCCGCCTGAAATATTGGTGGGCATCGCCACATCGGACGATGCGGCGGTTTACCGGCTCAACGATCAGCAAGCCTTGATCGCCACCACCGATTTCTTCATGCCCATCGTGGACGACCCGATGGACTTTGGCCGCATCGCGGCCACCAATGCCTTGAGCGATGTGTATGCCATGGGGGGCACGCCCATCATGGCCTTGGCCTTGGTGGGCATGCCCATCAACGTGCTCAGCACCCAAGTGATTGGGCGCATTTTGGAAGGTGGCAACTCGGTGTGCAAAGCCGCGGGCATTGTGGTGGCTGGGGGCCACACCATCGATTCGGTGGAGGCCATTTACGGCTTGGTGGCTTTGGGCTTGGTGCATCCGTCTCGGGTCAAACGCAATGCCGATGTCCAGGTGGGTGACCGTTTGATTTTGGGCAAACCGATTGGCGTGGGCGTGCTGTCGGCATTGCTTAAAAAAGAGCAACTCTCACCCGAGGGCTATGCCCACATGCTGGCGGTGACCACGCAATTGAACACCCCCGGCCCGGTGCTGGCGGCCATCGATGGGGTGCATGCGATGACCGATGTGACCGGTTTTGGCTTGGCTGGCCATGCTTTGGAGATGGCCCGCGGTGCGGGTGCCTCGGTGCGCTTGGACTGGTCGCGCGTGCCTTTGTTGCCTGGCGTGCATGCGGGGGCGCTGGGCGGCGCCGTCACCGGTGCCTCAGGGCGCAATTGGCAAGGCTATGGCGCCGAAGTGGCGCTGTCGGCCAGCTTGGACCCCTTGGCCCAAACCTTGTTGACCGACCCCCAAACCAGTGGCGGTTTGTTGGTGAGTTGTGCGCCCCACTGTGTGGGGCAGGTGCTGGATGTGTTTGCCCAAATGGGTTTTGGTCTGGCTTGTGAGGTGGGTGAGGTGGTGGCCGCTCAGGCCAATGCAGCACCTTTGCAGGTCTATTGAACTGAAGGTGCGCACGTGCTTGCGTGGGGCGCCTGCGCGCAGGGGGGTTAGGCCTGATCTGGTGGGCACAGGGTCCAAGCCCAAGCCAAAGGCATCAAGCCCGGGTCATCTCATCAGCCAGCGCGGACTGCGAAAGTGAACGATGCGGCGGTAAAAATCGATATAAAACAAGGCAAACAAGCCCATGCATATCAGCAATGCGCTGGTCTGGGTGTGAAACACGCAGGCCAAACCCGCCGGCACGGCCGACATGACAAATCCATATCCAGCCACCTTGGCGTTGGCCGAATTTTTCTCGGATGCACTCAAGTGCAATCCCGGGCGCAGCACCAAGCGGCGGTAAATCAAGGTGTGCAAATGCAAGGCATCGGGGTGGTTGATGGGGTGGGTGCGGACAAATTTGCGCCGGTACATGCTGTAGACCGTCTCGACCAAGGGGTAAATGCCGACCAGCACTGGGGCCATGGGGGAAATTTCTGGCGTGCGGTGGGGAATCATCAGGCCCAGTATGACCACCCAAAAACCCAGCAAATAAGCGCCGCCATCGCCCAGGAAAATTTTGCCCCAGGGCCAGTTCCACACCAAAAAACCCAACGTGGCCCCCGCACTGAGCAAGCACCAGCGCAACACCATGCCATCGTTGGCCAGCCAGGCCAAGCCCGCAATCCCGGCCAAAAATGCGATCACGCTGCCCGAGGCCAAGCCATGAAACCCGTCAATGATGTTGATGGCGTTGACAAAACCAGCAATGACCAAGGCGGTCAACAAAAAAGCGGCAAAGGGCAGGGACAAAAAGACATCGATGATGTAAATGTCGGTTCTTTGGACACCCAACTGAAACACGGAATACACCACCGCCGATGAAGCCAGGGCCATCAGCAAGCGCACATTGGGGGAGACTTTGTGGGTCAGGTCTTCCACCAAGCCGCCGATGAACACCGGTGCGCAGGCCAACATGAACCAAGCACCCAACCAACCGTCCTTGGGAAAATAAAGGTAAGAAACCCACAACCCCAGCAACATGCCAGTGAAAATGGCCACACCACCCAAGCGAGAGGTGGTTTTGGCATGGAACTTTTGCACCCCAGTGCCCTTGTCCATGCCCCAATGCCAATGCGAACTGGCCCACATCAGCAAGCCGGCGGTCAAGACCGAGGCAGCCAGCCCCGTCAGGGGGGGAATCCAGTACAAAGGGTTGAAGATCAACATAGGTTTGAAGTGAGTTGGCATTCACAATGACCGCGCCAACAAATATTATCGCTGATGAAAACGATCTGGCTCGCAGCACCGACCAAGCGCGGTGCTGTGCATTGTGCACTTTTGATCGAGGGATTGTCCCTGCCCGCAGGCAAGGTCGGGAAAGTTATCCGCCTGCCATGCAAGGGGGGCAGAGGCCCCCCGCGGCGGAGAATCAACCGGCCAGGAGTCTCATTTCTTGGGACAGGCGCTCGTAATGGGCCAGCGCCAACTCGGTGGGCTTGAGGTACTTGGTGCGCCGATTGCCCTCGACGAAGACATGCTCAATCAAGCCTTGGGTGCGCAAGGTTTCGAGTTTGCGGTGGATGCTCGCAGGAGAGGCGATGTGCTTGAGCTCCATGGCCTTGGTCACTTGCAAGGGCGTGCCCTCCAGTTCACCCAAGGCGATGACTTCCAGCAATTTGATGCTCTCTTGGTCGAGGTCCCGAAAAGGGGCTTGGTTTTCCAGGGAAAGAACGATTTTGACCAGGCGCAAATACGCCAGGGCAGCATGGCTGGACATCCGATTACCTTTCTGGGTTGGGTCACTGTTCCATTACTCAATCAATCAGGTGATTGAATTTTGGGTCGGGCGGATTCTAGTGCCCCGCTGAAGGGGTTTTAGTGCCCTAGGTGACAAATAGGCATTGAACCCATCCGTGGGCCTGTAGAGCGTGAGCAACATGGCCCGGATGGATGAAAACACCAAGACCTCAAGGGGCCTGGGGCTTGTTAAAGTAAGCCCCTTGATCCACCCCCCCAGCACAGGAGCCAGGCCATGAGCGAAGAAGCACAAATTACCCAGAAACCCAACCCGGTTCACCTCATGCTGGGCATCATTTTTGGTTTGGTGGTGATTCTTTTGCCCCGGGGTGTGGGACCTGAGTACCGCGATGGCTTTTTGCAATATGTGTTTCAGGTCATCTCTTTGTGCCTGTGTGTTTACTTGATAGGGCGTTTCGCCCAAGCCCAACGCCCCCAACATTGACCGCCCCATGACCGATCACCACCCCCACGACCACCTGCACAGCCATCCACCCACCGATTGGAAGCATGATGGGGTGCGTGTCGTCCCGGGCAATCAGCTCGACGGGAATGTGCCGTCAACGCCGGGCATGGACCGCAAGGCGGCGATCAACTTTGCCCGCGTCGGTGCACAAAAGCTGTGGGCGGGCACGGTCACCATCCATGCCAATGCCAAAACGGGTGCCCACCACCATGGGCATTTGGAGAGTGTGATTTACGTGGTCAAGGGTCGCGCCCGCATGCGCTGGGGTGAGCACTTGGAGTTCACGGCCGAGGCCGGCCCGGGCGACTTTATTTATGTGCCGCCGTATGTGCCGCACCAAGAAATCAATGCCAGCCCCACCGAGGTGCTCGAGTGCGTGTTGTGCCGCAGCGATGGTGAGGCGGTGGCCATCAACTTGGACATTGCGCCCGCAGAACCGCCCGAGCAGGTGTTGTGGGTGGACCCCACCCACCCCCACGGCGGGGTTTGAGAGACATTCAGGGATTGACCATCACCAGTTTGCCCATCACCCGGCGTGAACCCATCAGGGCATAGGCTTCGTGCAATTGGGCCATGGGCAGGGTGCGGTCGATCACAGGTTTGATTTTTCCTTGGGCATACCACTGGGCCAACTCGGCCATCATGGCGCGGTTGGCAGCAGCTTCGCGCTTGGCGTAGTCGCCCCAAAACACGCCCACCACCGATGCACCTTTGAGCAAGGTCAGGTTCAGGGGCAGTGAGGGAATGGGGCCAGCCGCAAAGCCCACCACCAAATAGCGCCCACGCCATGCGATGGAGCGAAAGGCCGGATCGGTGTAATCGCCACCCACGGGGTCGTAAATCACATCGGGCCCCTTGCCATCGGTCAGGGCTTTGATGCGCTCGCGCAGGTTTTCGCTGGTGTAGTTGATGCTGGCGTCAGCACCTTGGGCCAGGCAGAGTTGGCATTTCTCGTCGCTGGAGGCGGCGGCAATCACCCGTGCGCCCATGGCTTTGGCAATTTGTATGGCGGAGGTACCCACCCCACCGGCGGCACCCAGCACCAGCACCGTCTCCCCGGCGCGCAACTGCGCGCGGTCAACCAAGGCGTGGTGTGAGGTGGCGTAAATCATGATGAAGGCCGCCGCGTCCACCGCCGGAAAGTGGGGTGGCAAGGGCACGCATTGATCGGCTTTGGCCACGGTGTGGGTGGCAAAGCCGCCGGTGCCCGACAAGCAGGCCACGGCCTGACCGACCTGCAAATGGCCCACGCCTTCGCCCACGCTTTGCACCACACCGGCCCACTCTGAGCCCGGCACAAAGGGCAAGCTGGGCTTGAATTGGTATTTGTTTTGAACGATGAGCAAATCGGGGAAGTTCAGGCTGGCGGCTTGGATTTGCACCAACACCTCGCCCGGGCCTGGCGTGGGGGTGGGCAGTTCTTTCCAGATCAGTTGATCAACGCCAGTGGGGGTTTCGCAGAGCCAAGCGTGCACGGTGCATCTCCATTGTGAGGAGGGGCCATTATGGCGCTGGAGCGGGTCATACAATCTGTGCTTCTAGGATGGGTGCGCATGAAAATTTTGATTTGCAACGACGATGGCTACCAAGCGCCCGGCATCGAGGCCCTGTACCAGGCCATGCGCACCTTGGGTGAGGTCGAGGTGGTGGCCCCAGAGCACAACAACAGCGCCAAATCCAATGCCTTGACCCTGTATGCCCCTTTGTATGTGCGCGAGGCCCCCAATGGCTTTCGCTATGTCAATGGCACGCCCGCTGACTGTGTACACATTGCGCTGACGGGCTTGTTGGGTTACAGGCCGGATTTGGTGGTCTCGGGCATCAACAATGGGGCCAACATGGGGGACGACACCATTTACTCGGGCACCGTCGGCGCGGCCATGGAAGCCTACCTGATGGGCGTGCCCGCCTTGGCTTTTTCCCAGCATGAAAAGGGCTGGGCGCACATCGAGGACGCTGCCCGCAAAGCCCGCGATGTGGTTGACGGCCTGATCTCGGGCGGGCAGATGCAGGCCCCGCCTTGGTTGCTCAACGTGAACATTCCGAACCTGCCATATGCGCAACTGGGCCGGGTGCAGGTGTGCCGCTTGGGACGGCGCCATGCCGCAGAGAGCGTCATCACCCAAGAGAGCCCGCGCGGCGAGACCATGTACTGGATCGGTGCCGCCGGTGCGGCCAAAGACGATGCCGAGGGCACCGACTTCCATGCCATGCACCAAGGCGTGGTCACGCTCACCCCCTTGCAAATCGACTTGACCGATCACGCGCAATTGGCGGCTTGGCAGACCCACTTGAGCGCGGTGGACCGCCCCGCATGAAACAGCGACCCTCGTTCCCGGCCCGCATGCCAGCAGCGGATGCACCCAAGGCCAAGGCGACACTCAAGGGGCCCACGCCGTTGATGGGCTTGCCCAGCGCCAAGCCCGCGCCGACCCTCAAGCCCGATCGCAGCCCCGTGGCCCCTGTCACGAACACACCCGCTGGCTTGGGCTTGGACTCTTCTGCGGTGCGCGCCAGCATGGTTCGAAAACTGGCCCAGTCGGGGTTGACCGACCCCCAAGTGCTGGCGGCCATGGGCCAAGTGCCGCGCCATCAATTTGTCGATTCGGCCCTGGCCACCCAGGCCTACGAGGACACCAGCTTGCCCATTGGCCTGGGGCAAACCATCTCCAAGCCCAGTGTCGTGGCGCGCATGATTGAGTTGTTGCGCCAAGGGGCTTTGATGCAAGCCGACGGTCGCATGGGCCGGGTGCTTGAAATTGGCACCGGTTGCGGTTATCAAGCGGCGGTGCTCAGTTGCGTGGCCAAAGAGGTTTACAGCATCGAGCGTTTGCGCGGCTTGCACGACAAGGCGCGCGATAACCTGCGCCCTTTGCGCCTGCCCAACCTGCATTTGTTGTTTGGCGATGGCATGCTGGGCTACCCCAAGGGGGCGCCTTATGCCGCCATCATTGCCGCGGCCGGGGGCGAGGCTGTGCCCTCGGCTTGGCTGGACCAACTCGCGGTCGGTGGCCGGGTGATTGCGCCCACCGTCACAGCCAATGGCCAGCAAGCCTTGGTGGTGATCGATAAAACCCCTCAGGGGTTGCAGCAGCAGCAATTCGAGGACGTGCACTTTGTCCCCCTAAAATCGGGCATCGCTTGATGAGAGGTGGGATGAATTCCATGCTGCGTTGCTGGAGCCTGTGGGTTGTGGGGGTGCTGCTGGCCATGGGCATGGTGGGGTGCGCCTCGCGATCGGGTTTCCCAGCGCCGGTTGAAGACCGGGGCAGCAGCGTGGGGCGACTCCCCCCGCCACCGCCGCCCAGCCCGGCCTCTGCCAGCCGTCCGGCGGCACGCCCCGACCCGCAAACCTTGCCCGGTCACGAGAACATGGGCAAACCGGGCTATTACACCGTCAAGCCCGGTGACACCTTGATCCGCATTGGATTGGATGCAGGCCAAAACTGGCGCGATTTGGCGCGCTGGAACAAGATCGACAACCCCAATTTGCTCGAGGTTGGGCAGGTGTTGCGCGTCGTCTCACCGGACCAAACACCCCTCCCCGAGGCGGTGGTGATCAAACCTGTCACAGCGCCAACCGTTGTCAACTCAGCAGGCCCCGACAACAAGCTGGCCACAGCCCCGCCCACCCCGCCGCTTCCATCGACCGGTGTGGCTTCTGCAACCCCAGCCACTTTGGCCGACAGCGAAGGCCTGGCGTTCATCTGGCCGCACAACGGCGCGATCATGGCCGGTTTTGATGAGAGCAAAAACAAAGGTTTGGATGTGGCGGGCAAGGCAGGTGACCCGGTCTTGGCCGCTGCTGACGGCAAAGTGGTTTACGCCGGGGCAGGCCTGCGCGGTTATGGCAACTTGGTGATCATCAAGCACAACAACACTTTTTTAAGCGCCTATGCGCACAACCAAGCTTTGTTGGTGCGCGAGGACCAGGCGGTCAAGCGCGGGCAAACCATTGCCCAAATGGGCAACAGCGATGCCGATCAGGTGAAGCTGCATTTTGAAATTCGCCGTCTGGGCAAGCCGGTGGACCCTGTGAAATTTTTGCCCCCCCGTTGAAGCCTGCGTGAGTCCCAAGCCTTTGCCCGAACTCGATATCGAGTCGCTCGACCACGATGCCCAAGGTGTTGGTCACAGTGAAGAGGGCAAGGTGGTGTTTGTCGAGGGCGCACTCCCTGGCGAGCGGGTGAGCGCCATCATCCACCGCAGCAAAAACCAATGGGAGCAGGGCACTTTGCAGGCGGTGTTGCACGCCAGTTCACAACGGGTGCAACCCGCATGTCCACACTTTGGGTTGCACGCCGGTGCCTGTGGGGGCTGCAAGATGCAGCACTTGCACCCCATGGCCCAGCTGGCCGTCAAACAACGGGTGATGGAAGACAACTTGTGGCATTTGGGCAAGGTCAAGCCCGAGCGCGTCTTGCGCCCCATCCAAGGCCCCGATTGGGGCTACCGCCTGCGGGCACGGATGTCGGTGCGGTGGGTGGCCAAAAAAGGTGTGGTGTTGGTGGGTTTCCACGAGCGCAAAAGCCGCTATGTGGCTGACATGCAGGTGTGCCCCGTGCTCCCGCTCCATGTCAGTGCTTTGTTGCTGCCGCTGCGCGAGTTGTTGGGGGGCATGCAAGCGCGCAGCACCTGCCCCCAAATTGAATTGGCCGGCGGCGACCGCACCACTGCCCTGGTGCTGCGCCATTTGGAGCCTTTGAGCGCCAGTGACTTGCAGGCCTTGCGTGACTTTGCCCAGCAGCATGGGGTGGAGTGGTGGCTTCAACCCAAGGGCCCCGACACGGCGCACCGCTTGGACAATGCCGCCTCAGACTTGTTTTACGCATTGCTGGAATTTGGCATTGAGTTGCCCTTCAAACCCACCGATTTCACCCAGGTCAACCCCCGCATCAACCGCGTTTTGGTGCAGCAGGCTTTGCAGTTGTTGAACGTTCAAGCCAGCGAGCGGGTGATCGATTGGTTTTGTGGTTTGGGCAATTTCACCTTGCCCTTGGCCACCCAAGCTGCGGACGTTTTGGGGGTGGAGGGCAGCGCCACCCTGGTGCAACGTGCCAGCCAAAACCTCGGTTTGCAACACACCCGCTTGGCCCCGACCCGCTTTGTGGCGCGCAATTTGTTTGAGATGACCGCCGAGACCTTGGTGCAAGATGGCGTTGCCGATAAATGGCTGATGGACCCGCCCCG
>Ga0114968_10001645_pt1 | contig 17158 bp, 11 predicted proteins | sample M_130807_EF_Meta_FD_87020 | JGI IMG/M metagenome (GOLD analysis project Ga0114968, IMG submission 87020) | Freshwater microbial communities from Lake Montjoie, Canada to study carbon cycling - M_130807_EF_MetaG | ecosystem: Environmental > Aquatic > Freshwater > Lake | place: Lake Montjoie...
CCAAGACCTTCCGGCCAGGTTTCATTGAAGAGCACACGGCCTGCGGTGGTCTCGATGACGGCCTTGGAAGGATCACCGTAAGGGCGCTTCGGCAGCTTCCAGTCGGGATTGCGGAAACGAATCTTGTCGTTCACCGTCAAACCGCCTTCGGAAATGGCGAACTCGACTTCGGGGGCGTCGTTGAAGATCGGCACGCGACCATCGACATCACCCTTCTTGCCCTTGGCGTCCTGGTTCGGGAACTCGCGCAGGTAGGTAAGGAAGTAGCAACCCAGAGGAATGTCCTGGGAAGGATTCATCACCGGCTTGCCGCTGGCAGGGCTGAACAGGTTGTTCGGCGCGAGCATGAGCAGGCGGGCTTCCATCTGTGCTTCGATGGAAAGCGGCACGTGAACGGCCATCTGGTCACCGTCGAAGTCGGCGTTGTAGGCCGTACAAACAAGGGGATGCACCCGAATGGCCTCACCTTCGATGAGCTTCGGCTCGAACGCCTGGATCGACAGACGATGCAGCGTCGGAGCGCGGTTGAGGAGGACGGGGTGGCCCTTGGTCACTTCGTCCAGGATGTCCCACACTTCAGGTGTGCGGCGTTCGATCATCTTCTTCGCGCTGCGCACGGTGTGCACCAAGCCCATCTCCTTGAGACGGCGGATGATGAAGGGTTCGAACAGCACGAGGGCCATCTTCTTCGGCAGACCGCATTGGTGCAGCAGAAGGTCAGGACCGATCACGATGACGGAACGACCGGAGTAATCGACGCGCTTGCCGAGCAGGTTCTGACGGAAGCGGCCGGACTTGCCCTTGAGCATGTCGGACATGGACTTCAGCGGACGATTGCCCGCGCCGGTCACTGGGCGGCCATGGCGGCCGTTGTCGAACAAGGCGTCCACAGCTTCCTGTAGCATGCGCTTTTCGTTGCGGATGATGACATCCGGCGTGCGGAGCTGGAGGAGGTTCTTGAGACGGTTGTTGCGGTTGATGACGCGACGATAGAGGTCGTTCAAGTCGGAGGTCGCAAAGCGGCCGCCTTCGAGAGGAACGAGAGGGCGAAGGTCTGGCGGGATGACCGGCAGCACTTCAAGGATCATCCACTCCGGACGGCTGTGGCTTTCGGCAAAGCCCTGGCAGAGCTTGAGGCGCTTGGCGAGCTTCTTGCGGATCTGCTTGGAGCGCGTCTTGGTCATCGCCTCTTCGAGTTCCTTCGTCACATCGGCCAGATTGAGCTGGGCGAAGATGTCGCGGATGGCCTGAGCACCCATGCCGACGCGGAAGGCGTCTGCACCGTACTGCTCCTCGGCTTCACGAAGATCGACTTCGGTCAGGAGCTGGCCGCGTTGAAGCGGGGTGCTGCCTGGATCGATGACCATGTAGTCTTCATAGTAGATCACGCGCTCCAGCGAACGGGCGGTCATGTCAAGCATGAGGCCGATGCGGGAAGGCATGCACTTGTAGAACCAGATGTGCGTCACCGGCACGGCGAGCTCGATGTGGCCCATGCGTTCGCGACGAACGCGGGAGAGGGTCACTTCGACACCGCAGCGGTCGCAAACGACGCCCTTGTGCTTGATGCGCTTGTACTTGCCGCAGGCGCACTCCCAGTCACGGGTGGGTCCGAAGATACGCTCGCAGAACAGGCCGCCTTTTTCAGGCTTGAACGTGCGGTAGTTGATGGTTTCCGGGTTCTTGACTTCGCCGGAGGACCAGGAGCGGGTACGGTCCGCAGAAGCGATGCAGATCGACACATAGTCGAACTCCTCGCCGTGTTGGGGTTCCCCGAAGATTTCTTTCAAGCTCGCGTCAGCATTCATAATGTGTGGAGATGGGTGGCAGTTTTTGCGCTGGGTTTCTGGGGGGAGACGGGTTAAGCACCCGCCGAGGTGGCGAAGCTTTCGAGAGCTTCCGCGTCAGCATTGGCGTTGGAGCGCTTGTGCACCTTCACGTCGAGGCCGAGGGACTGCATTTCCTTGATGAGCACGTTGAACGACTCCGGCGTGCCCGCTTCAAGCGCGTGGTCACCTTTGACGATCTGCTCATAGATGCGCGTGCGGCCCTGCACATCGTCAGACTTGACGGTGAGGAGTTCCTGCAGCGTGAAGGCAGCGCCGTAGGCTTCGAGCGCCCACACTTCCATTTCCCCGAAGCGCTGACCGCCGTATTGGGCTTTACCACCCAGAGGCTGCTGCGTGACGAGCGAGTAAGGTCCGACCGCACGGGCGTGGATCTTGTCGGCGACAAGGTGGTTCAGCTTCAACATGTAGATGTAGCCGACGACGACGTCGAGGGTGTAGGAGTCACCGGTCCGGCCGTCGAAGAGCTTCGACTTGCCGTTAAGGCCCATCCATTCGTACCCAGGAACCTTCTTGGCGTCCTTGATGTACTCCATGATCTTGGTTTCAGGAATACCGTCGAACACCGGCGTGGCGATCTTCATGCCCAGAGCCTTGGCGGCGAGGCCAAGATGGGTCTCAAGCACCTGACCGACGTTCATGCGTGATGGCACACCCAGCGGGTTCAGCACGATGTCAACAGGCGTGCCGTTTTCGAGGAACGGCATGTCTTCCTCGGGGACGATGTTGGCGACGATGCCCTTGTTGCCGTGGCGACCGGCCATCTTGTCACCCACCGAAAGCTTGCGCTTGCTGGCAAGGAAGACGCGCACCTGCTTGACCACGCCGCTGTCGGCGGTGTCTTCGCTGGACTCGATTTTGTCGAGGTTGCGCTCACGTTCCATGTCGGCGTCAGAGAACTTCTGTTCGAAGGTCTGGATGATGTCGAAGATCTTGTTACGGATCGGGCTCGGGTCGATTTCGATGGTGTCGTAGCTTTCGGCCACGTGACGCAGCATCGTCTTGGTGATCTTCTTGTTCGCGCCGACGAGCGGCTCGCCAGTCTGACCGTTCACGATGTCGAGCGGGATCTTCTCGTTGAGCAGGATGTCAGAGAGACGCTCGGTGAGCTGCTCGGTGAGATCTTCCTTCTTCGCACGATAGTCTTCTTCGATCTGCTTGATGTGCTTCTTGTACTCGGCAGGAGACAGCTTCTCCTTCTCCGAGTCGGCGCCCATGCCGCGCTGGGCGATGCGGACGTCCATGATGATGCCGGTGCAGCCGGAAGGCACACGCAGGGAGGTGTCCTTCACGTCCGCCGCCTTTTCACCGAAGATGGCGCGCAGGAGGCGCTCTTCAGGAGCGAGTTCGGTTTCGGATTTCGGCGTGATCTTGCCGACAAGGATGTCGCCAGGCTTCACTTCCGCACCGATGCGCACGACGCCCTGGGCATCGAGGTTCTTCAGCGCTTCATCACCGACGTTCGGGATGTCACGGGTGATTTCTTCTGGTCCAAGCTTCGTGTCACGAGCGATGACTTCAAAGTCTTCGATGTGGATGGAGGTGTAGATGTCTTCCTTCACCACGCGGCGGCTGATGGTGATGGCATCTTCGAAGTTGTATCCGTTCCAGGGCATGAACGCGACGAGCATGTTCTTGCCGATGGCAAGCTCGCCTTGGTCGGTGCAGGGACCGTCGGCGATGACATCGCCCTTCTTGATCTTCTGACCACGCTTGACCAGCGGCTTCTGGTTGATGCAGGTGCCTGCGTTGGAGCGGCCAAACTTGCGGAGGGGGTACACGTGGGTGCCCTTCTCTTCGTCGGTCTGCACCGACTTGATCGGGTTTTCGAGGAACTTGTCGTCCTTGACCGGCAGGTTGCCGTCCTTGGTGACGATGATGACGTCAGCTGTCGCAGCAGCGACGGTGCCGTTGGCGTCTGCCACGATCACGGAGCGTGAGTCACGGGCAGCCTTGCCCTCCATGCCGGTGCCGACGAGCGGCGACTCACCTTCGAGGAGAGGCACGCCCTGGCGCTGCATGTTGGAGCCCATGAGGGCGCGGTTGGCGTCATCGTGTTCCAGGAATGGAATAAGCGCGGCAGCAACGGAAACGAGCTGCTTCGGCGACACGTCCATGAGCGTCACCAAAGCCGGTTCGACTTCGATGAACTCGCCACGGTAGCGCACGGTGACCTTGGCGCCTTTATAGCGGCCTTTTTCGTCGATCGGATTGTTCGACTGAGCGATGTAGTGCTTCTCCTCCTGGTCGGCGGTGAGGTACTCGATCTTTTCCGCCACCACGCCGTCTTTCACCGGACGATAGGGCGTCTCGATGAAGCCGAACTCATTGATGCGGGCATAGCTGCCGAGGGAGTTGATCAGACCGATGTTCGGACCTTCTGGAGTCTCAATCGGGCAGATACGGCCGTAGTGGGACGGATGCACGTCACGCACTTCGAAGCCGGCGCGGTCACGGTTCAGACCGCCAGGCCCGAGGGCGGAGAGACGGCGCTTGTGGGTCAGTTCGGCCAGAGGATTGATCTGGTCCATGAACTGGCTGAGCTGGCTGCGGCCAAAGAAGTCACGCACGACGGCGGAAAGCGCCTTCGGATTGACGAGCTTGGCGGGCGTCATGGTGTCCATGTTCACGTCGAACAAGGTCATGCGCTCTTTCACCAGACGCTCGGTGCGGGACAGGCCCACGCGGCACTGGTTGGCGAGGAGTTCGCCCACGGCGCGCACACGGCGGCTGCCGAGATGGTCAATATCATCGAGGATGCCCTGGCCTTCGCGCAGGTGGAAGAGGTAGCGCAGCGCGGAAATGACGTCCTCGGCGGTGAGGATGCGCATTTCAGTGTCGATCTTCAGCGAGAGCTTCTGATTGATCTTGTAGCGGCCCACGCGAGTGAGGTCATAGCGCTTCGGATCGAAGAACAGACGCTTCACCAGCGCGCGTGCGTTCGGCGTGGTGGGCGGATCGCCCGGACGCAGACGGCGGTAGATTTCCTTGAGGGCTTCGTCTTCATCCTTCGCAGTGTCTTTGCGCAGGGAGGTGATGAGGAGGTCATCCGGGGAGGCGGTGACGACTTTCACCGTCTTGTGGCCAAGCTGGATGAGCTGGCGGACCACACCGGCGGTCAGCGGCTCATAGGCACGAGCCACGATGAGTTCGCCGTCGAGGATGTCCTTGAACAGGATCTTGGTGGCGATCTCCTCTTCGGAGATGCTGTCCTTGAGCTTGAGATCCTGGATTTCGTAGAAGAGCTTGAGGATGTCCTCGTCGCCTGGGAAGCCGATCACGCGCAGGAGCGTGGTGGCCAGGAATTTACGGCGGCGGCGACGGCGGTCGAGATAGACGTAGAGCAGGTCGTTCGTGTCGAACTGCACTTCCAGCCAGGTGCCGCGGTCAGGGATGATGCGGAAGCCGTGCAGCCAGCGGCCATTGAGGTGCTGGGTGGTTTCAAAGCAGATACCAGGGGAACGGTGCAGCTGGGAGACAACCACACGCTCAGCGCCATTGATGACGAAGGTGCCGCGCACCGTCATGAGGGGGATTTCACCCATGTACACGCGCTCCTGCTTCGCGCCCTGCTCGTCCTTGAGCTCATAGGTCACGTACAGCGGTGCGCTGAAGGTCTCGGCCTCATGGATGGCTTCGAGGGAGCTGAGCTTGGGATCGCCGATTTCGTACATGACGAAATCGAGGGTCATCTTCTCATCATAGCTGGTGATCGGGAAGACCTCCCGGAACACGGCCTGGAGGCCGAGGTCTTTGCGCTTCGAGGGCAGGATGTTTTTCTGGAGAAATTCCTCGTATGAGCGGAGCTGGATCTCGATGAGATTCGGGGGCTCGGCGACTTCGTGGATTTTGCCAAAGTTGGTGCGCTGGGACATAAGGCAGTGATGAGGCGGTTAGATGGCGATGGGCGGTGGCACGGGATGCGGAAGAGTGAGTTCCGCGAAGCAACAAAGGAGCAGTGTCAGGCGGCCAGCCCAGCAATGCTTACGATTGTCGCGAAAACGAAGAAGCCGGAATCCAGGGGGGAACCGGGATTCAGGCCATGAAAATGGTCATAGGCAGGGGCCACTTCGCGAGGTGCCCCGGAACCGTAGCACTGGCTGCGGCGGTTCAGGCGGGGATCACGGGCGGATGCGGGCATGCGATGGAACGAAACGAACGGGGGATTGGGACTGACACTAACATTGTTGCTCCTGACCGCGCGGCGCTGCTGCGGACAACAGACGCCACGCGGCAAAGAGCAGGAGGAACGAGGACTACTTGATCGTGACTTTGGCGCCAGCGGCTTCCAATTTCTTTTTGATCTCTTCGGCTTCTTCCTTTTTGCAGGCTTCCTTGACGGTCTGCGGAGCGCTCTCGACGAGCTTCTTCGCTTCGGCAAGGCCAAGGCCTGGGACGACGCCGCGGACTTCTTTGATGACGCCGATCTTGTTGGCGCCAGCTTCGGTCAGGATGACGTCGAACTCGGTTTTTTCTTCCACGGCGGCTGCAGGAGCAGCACCACCACCGCCAGCAGCGGCGACAGCGACAGGAGCGGCGGCGCTAACGCCCCACTTCTCTTCGAGGGATTTCACAAGTTCAGCAACTTCCAGGACGGTAAGCGTGCTCAGTTCTTCAACGATTTTATTCAGGTCAGCCATATTATTTTTTCGGTGTCGCCGCGATCCGAAGCATCGGATTATTTAAGAGCGAAAGCTTTCGCCCCGGAGAGGGACCATTGGGTGTTTAAGGAATCAGGCCGTTTGAAGGGCCATCTGGTCAAATGGGTTGGGGTAGGAGCGGAGGTTACGCAGCAGCTTCGCTTTTGGCCTTGAGCACGCGGGCGAGGCTTGCGGCAGGCTCGTTGAGGGTGCGGACGAGCTTCGAGGCCGGAGCCTGAAGGACGCCGAGGAGTTGGGCGAGGAGAACTTCGCGGGAAGGCAGGTCAGCCAGGGCTTTGATGCCAGCGGCGTCAAGCAGCTTGCCGTCGAGCACGCCAGCTTTCATCACCGGCTTTTCAAACTCGGCGGTGAAGTTCTTCATGATCTTCGCGGCGGCGCAGACGTCCTTGGCACCGGTCACATAGGCGCTCTGGCCAGTGAGGTGTTCGCCGAGTTCACCAGGGAAGCCAGCCTTTTCGGAGGCCTTCTTCACGAGGTTGTTCTTGAAGACGTGGATCTCCGCTCCGACGACGCTGAGGCGCTTGCGCAGTTCGGCGAATTTGGCGACCTTGAGGCCGGTGTAATCGACAACGAACATGAACGGGGAGGCGTTGACCCGCTTCAGCAGGTCATCAATGAGCAATGTTTTGAGTTCTTTCATGGTACAGTGCTGCTAAAAATTAGAGTTTGATGTACTTCGACACGTCGATGCGGAGCGCAGGCGACATGGTGGCGGCGAGGGTGATGGTTTCGACGTAGCGGCCACGAGCGGAGGCGGGCTTGGCGCGCACCACGGCTTCGATCAGCGAGGTGGCGTTTTCCGTGAGCTGGGAGACTTCGAAGGAAGCCTTGCCAACGGAGGAGGCGATGTTGCCGTTCTTGTCGAGCTTGAAGTCAGCACGGCCAGCTTTGACGGCCTTGACGGCTGCAGCGGTGTCCTCAGTGACGGTGCCCGTACGAGGATTCGGCATCAAGCCACGAGGTCCGAGCTGTTTACCGAGTTTACGCACTTCATTCATCGCAGCCGGGGTGGCGATGGCGACGTCGAAATCAGTGAAACCTTCCTTCACCTTGGCGATGAGGTCTTCGTTGCCGACGATGTCAGCACCGGCGGCCTTGGCGGCCTCAGCAGCAGCGCCCTGGGCGAAGACGGCGACGCGCACAGTCTTGCCGGAGCCATGGGGCAGCGGGCAGGTACCGCGCACCATCTGGTCGCTCTTCTTCGGATCCACACCCATGCGGAACGACAGGGTGACGGTCTGGTTGAACTTAGTGCCAGGGAGTTTGCGCAGGAGTTCGGCCGCTTCTTCGAGCGTGAATGCCTTGCCTGCCGGAACCATCTCGGCTGCTTTCTTGTAACGTTTGCTTCTCTTTTGCATGGTGGGTGTGCAGTGGTGGCGAACTGTGACGTTCTCCTGCTTCGGGTAGGGGATTAGTCGATGATTTCGATGCCCATCTGGCGTGCGGTACCCGCCATGATGCGGGACGCCATGTTGATATCGGAAGTATTAAGGTCGGCGATCTTGAGCTTGGTCGCTTCAAGAAGCTGGGCCTTGGTGATTTTGGCGACCTTGATCTTGTTCGCTTCCTTGGAGCCGCTGGCGATGTTCGCGATCTTTTTCAGAAGATTGGAAGCAGGGGGCTGCTTGGTGATGAAGGTGAAGCTCTTGTCCTTGTACACCGTGATCACCGTCGGCAGCACGTCACCACCGGCCTTGGCAGTGGCGGCGTTGAACTCCTTGCAGAAGGCCATGATGTTCACACCGGCCTGACCGAGAGCAGGGCCGATGGGCGGTGCGGGGTTGGCGGCACCAGCTTTGATCTGGAGCTTGATGAGTTTGATGATTTCCTTGGCCATGTCTTTGTGTTCCTTGCTTGCTTGAGTTGAGATTCAGTGGGGAGGCGGGGCGGCTTATGCCTTCTCGACCTGCCAGTATTCGAGATCGACCGGAGTGGAGCGCCCGAAAATGTTGACGGAGACGCGCAGCACGCCGCGTTCTGGATCGATCTCCTCGACGATGCCGTTCTGGCTTTCGAAGGGACCGTCGGCCACACGCACGGTGTCACCGAGGTTGAAGGCGATCTTGGGCACGGCGCCTTCAGATTTGTCGCCCACCTGGGCCAGCATGGCCTCCACTTCCTTGGCGCGCATCGCGATCGGGTGGTCCTTGGTGCCGGCGAAGTTGAGGACGCCGTCGGTTTCCTTCACGAAATACCAGGTCTTTTCCACCAGGCGGTTGTGCTCGTCGAGGAGGTGGCAGTTGGCGATGACGTAGCCGGGGAAGAACTTGCGGTTGCTCTCCGAGCGCTTGCCCTTCTTGACTTCGGCGACGCGCTCCATCGGCACGAGCACCTGGAAGACGTAATCACCCATCTCCTCTTTCTCAATGCGGCGGAGCATGCTGTCACGGACCTTCTGTTCAAGGCCGGAGCGGACGTGGATGACGAACCACTGGTCGCGGGGTGAGGGGATGGCTCCCATAAGGATTCTGAAAAAGGGGGTGGGGGAAAACGGAGATTACATGCCCAGCTTCTGCGCGGCCTCAAAGGCCCACTTGAAACTGATGTCGAACGCTGCCACGAAGCCCCCGAGGAGGATCATCGCGATGAAGACCACCACTGTGGATTCATTCAGCTCGCGGTATTTGGCAAAGCCCTTCTCCTTCGGATCCCAGGGCCACGTGGCCTTCTTGAGTTCGAGGATGACTTCGCCGATGTATTTGCGGATGCGATTCATGTGAAGCGTTTCGTTTTCTGCGGATGTTTCCGGGATTTTCGCTGGCAGGCCAGGAGGGACTCGAACCCACAACCAACGGTTTTGGAGACCGCTACTCTACCAATTGAGCTACTGACCTGTGTTAGCGAGAAAAGCTTCCCGGAATGGATAACGGATGAATTTGATTTAGCAAGTTCGCCGCCTCTTTTTGACTCCCGGCTGGGAGACGAAATCACCGCCGGGTCTGTGCGCCAGACCCGGCGGGATTCGAGACAAACGAACTAAGCGGACTAGTCGAGGATGGTGGCGACGCGGCCAGCACCGACGGTCTTACCACCTTCGCGGATAGCGAAACGGATGGTCTTTTCCATGGCGATCGGGGTGATCAGCTCGACTTCGATCGAGACGTTGTCACCAGGCATCACCATTTCCACGCCTTCTGGAAGCTTCACGCTGCCGGTCACGTCCGTGGTGCGGAAGTAGAACTGCGGGCGGTAGTTGTTGAAGAAGGGGGTGTGGCGGCCGCCTTCGTCCTTGGAAAGAACGTACACCTCAGCGGTGAACTTCTTGTGAGGAGTGACGGAGCCTGGCTTGGCGATGACCTGACCGCGCTCGATGTCGGTCTTCTTCGTGCCGCGAAGCAGAAGGCCGACGTTGTCGCCTGCACGACCTTCGTCGAGCAGCTTGCGGAACATTTCGATGTCGGTGACGGTGGTCTTGACGGTCGGACGGATGCCGACGATTTCGACTTCGGACATCTTCTTGACGATGCCACGCTCGACACGGCCGGTGCAGACGGTACCGCGACCTTCGATGGCGAACACGTCTTCGACTGGCATGAGGAAATCCTTGTCGATCGGACGCTCTGGCAGCGGGATGTAGCTATCCACGGCATCCATAAGCTTCAGGATGTTGGCTTCATGCTCAGGATCGCCTTCAAGAGCCTTGAGAGCGGAACCCTTGACGATCGGGATGTCGTCACCTGGGAAATCATACTTGGAAAGGAGGTCGCGAACTTCCATTTCGACGAGGTCGAGGAGTTCTGGATCGTCAACCATGTCCACCTTGTTCATGAACACCACGAGGGCTGGCACGCCAACCTGACGGGCGAGCAGGATGTGCTCACGGGTCTGGGGCATCGGGCCGTCAGCGGCGGAAACGACGAGCACGCCACCGTCCATCTGGGCGGCACCGGTGATCATGTTCTTCACATAGTCAGCGTGTCCGGGGCAATCGACGTGCGCATAGTGACGCTTGTCGGTTTCATACTCCACGTGAGCGGTGTTGATCGTGATACCGCGCTCTTTTTCTTCAGGAGCTGCGTCGATCTGATCGTATGCGCGAGCCTGGGCGAAGCCTTTCTTGGAAAGGACGGTCGTGATGGCGGCGGTCAGGGTGGTCTTGCCGTGGTCAACGTGGCCAATCGTGCCGATGTTGACGTGCGGCTTGTTGCGTTGGAATGCTTCTTTAGCCATGGGTGGAGTTAGTTGAGGGGGTGCGCTTGGGACTGGTTCGTTTGTCGTGTTTCGAAGATCCCCACAGTACCGCCACTGGAGCTGTTAGAGGGACTTGAACCCTCGACCTCGTCCTTACCAAGGACGTGCTCTACCACTGAGCTATAACAGCGTAACCGGCGGCGGGTTCGTGAGAAACCTCCTCCTCTTTCGACAAGAAAACCGGGATATGCAAACCTCCATGACTGGCGTCAGGAGACAGTACACCCCGGCTTTTTTCCGAAAAAGTGGCGCGATACTAGGACAGTTGGGGTCACTGTCAAAGACTATTTCCAATCTTTGCGAAAGATCGGCGAATATGTTTTCGTCTTCATTTTTCCCCCAGTTGCGGCGGTCGCACACATTTTTGGGTTTGGTGGTGCGGGCTTCAGACTCATAGTTTGCCCTGGCAACCACTCCCCTCCCCTGCAGTCCCATGCGCCGCCACCTTGCATGCCTTGCCTTCCTGCTGCTCTGCTTTACCAGCCTGCACGCAGCGGAAGATGTCGGCGCGGTGCTCAAAGGCATCATCAAAGACGCCCGTGGCGGCAAGCAGGAGGCCCTGGCACCGCTGCAGGACCTGCACGCGCACAAGCTCGCTGCCGAGGCGGTGCTCACCCTCGTGGGCGACCGGCGCACCGGCCTCGGCATCAAGCTGCGCCTGGCCGAGATCGTAGCGGCCTGGCCCGAAGGAGCAGGGCGCAAAACCCTGGCCGACCGGCTAGAGAAGCACCCCGCTCTGGATGACGACGCCTTGATGTTCTTCTCCGGCATTCGCCTGCTGGAGGCACGCACCTTCTTCTGGAACCTGCTCACGCAAGTGAAGGGCCCGCTCGCCGCGGTGAAAGCACCCGAACGCATCGCCCTCGCGGCCCGGGCGCTCGGCAGCTTTCAGGACAATCCCGAGGTCGTAGTGGCCCGTGTGGCCGAACTGCTGGCCCCGGCCAACCCCCACGTCATGCGTGCCTGTGCGGCGGAGGCCCTGGGCGGCATGCGCAGCCCCCTCGCCCTGCAGGCCCTCCTGCCCTACCTGAATGACGAAGCCATCGGCGACGCCGTCCATGGCTCGCTGTTTCAGCTCACCGGCCAGGACTTTGCCAACGCCCCCGATAAATGGAAGGCGTGGATCACCGCCCAGGGCGCGAACATCCCGTGGAAAATGCTCGCCCGCAGCGACTACGCGGAATTCCTCAAGCTGCAAAAGCTGCTCAAGCCGCTGGACGACGACCCCGCCATGAACATGGCCTCGTTTTACGGCCTGGAAATCCGGGGCAAAGGCGCGCTCTTCATCCTCGACGTGAGCGGCAGCATGAACACCGACGACCGCATCGGCAGGCTCAAGGCGCAAATGAGCGACCTGCTCACCGATCTGCAAAACAAATCCACCAAACTGCGCTACGGCATCCTCACCTTCGGTGCCGCTGTGGACTCCTGCTTTCCCGCCCGTGGCATGGCCGTGAACGACGAGAAAAACCACAAACAGGCCGTGCAGTTCCTGGACCGCATTCAGGCCGGCGGCGGCACCCCCATGTGCGAAGCCTTCAACCACGCACTCACCCGCATCCTCCCGGAAGGCAGCATCGACTTCCTCTACTTCCTCAGCGATGGCCAGCCCACCGACGGCACCCCCGCCCAGGTCCTCGACCTCGCCCAGCGCATCCACACCCAGTTCAAAGTCCGCATCTCCACGATCAGCATCGGCGAAGAGACCGTGCCCGGCAGCACCGAGCCCTCGTTGCTCAGTCAAATCGCCACCACCTGCGGCGGAACGTTTACCGTGCCGCCGTGAGGGGGCAGACGGATCGTCCTCGATCATGGCGCACCCGCCGGGTAGGGCGGGCTGGAAGTGCCTAGCAGTGCCGCCAGCATGCGTCAGCCCCCTGGTTGCCGGTTGCCCACCCTAAGTACGGCAACTGGCAACCGACGCCTCTCATTCCCCCGTTTGCTTGCGCATTGAGAGGCATCTTGTAGCATTGAGCGGCATACCGTGGTATTTCATGACCGCGAGGGACGAACACTGACGGCAACTTGCCACCCCCTGCTGGTTGCCAAGGTTTCTGCCTCTCCGCCCTTCAACATAAAGCCTGCTCAAACCCAACGGAGACATGCAGGCATGCCATGACCGAGGACGAACCGCGACTCTACCACGCCCCAACGGGCAGGCTTGCCTACGCTACTTCAGGCTGCGCAGCCATGCGACGAGGTCGAGGAGGTCGGCTTCAGGCATGGTTTGGTCCAGGCCCTGGGGCATGAGGCTGGTCGTCAGCGTGGTGTCTCCGGCGATGGTTTGATGCGCGATGGTTTTCTCCTGGCCGGCGATGTCGATGACAAGCAGGCCCTCCGCAGTGTGGGATTTGATGACTCCCAAGGTTTGCTGGCCATCGCTGGTTTCGATGACGTGGGCTTCGTAGTCGCGGGCCAGCGTGTTGCTGGGAAAGAGGATGCTTTCGAGCAGGTCGCGCTCGGTGCGGATGGCGCCGATGTGGGAGAGATCGGGACCGATGGGGCGGCCTGCGTCACCGATCTTGTGGCAGGCGATGCAGGTGCCCTTCCCCATCTCGAAGTTCTTCTTGCCATTCGCGGCGCTGCCGCTGGCGATGACCTTGTCGGCCAACGGGCCGAGCTGGCGTTTCTTGGCTTCTGAGGCAGCGACGGCGGCGTTATAAGCAGGCAGGATGAGGCTTTCAAAAATGTCAGGCGGCAGATCACTGAACGCCGTGCGGTACAGACTCTCCTGCTGGCTGGCGATGACAGGGTTTTTCGCGATCTCGCTGGCAAAGGTACGTCCGACCTCGGGCTCTTTCGATTTGCGAACAATGCCAAGGAGCGATTTGAGCTCGACGGGGCCGAGCGTGGCAAAGAGCGGTGCGAGTTCGAGAAGCTGGGGCTTCGGCAGCGGCGCACTGGCGATCATGCCTGCGGCCTGAATCTTCGCGGCGGAGGAGGAAGCGGAGTCGGCGAGAACGCCTTTGACCATGGTGAAGGTTTCGCCGGTGAGCTTGACGGATTTGGCGGCGTCGAGGGCTTTGAGGCGGATGGCAAGCGGACGCTTGGTGTCGTTGGTGATGGCTTGGAGTGCGGCGTCGAAGTGCGGGGTCTTGAGTTTCTTGATGGCGTCGAAGACCTGGGGTGTGGGGGATTCGGCCAGGAGCTTGTCGAGGGCGGGGAGCCATGCGTCTTGGGTGGTGCCGGTGGTCTGGGCGGCCAGGACATCCAGTGCAGTGCCGCGAACTTCAGACGATGCATGCGACAGCATCGCGGTGATGAGTTTCTGTGTTTCGGGCTTGGAAATAAGTGCGGAGCAGAAGCCGGAGAGAGCTTTAAGACGCTGAGGAGTAAGTTTGGAATCATCCAGCCACTTGCCCAGTTTAGGGGCGTACCATTCATCCCCATCAGGGTGATAGCGAACTTGGTCCAAAGCGGTCTTTGCAAGTTTAGGGTCTGATGACTCCACATGCTGGAATGCAATGCCCGTCATCATGTTGACGCCGGAGGCGTCCTCCGAGGTGTAAAAGCTCATGAACATCCGACGAAGCGCAGTTGGATTCTTTTCAGAACGCAGATCATCCAACGATACCGCCAGATAGTTTAGTTCAGTTGCAGCGCGAATGAGCGCATGCTCAAGAGCATCATCAATCTCCTCGGCCATCATCTCACGGATGGCCTGCACCAACTTCTCGGCTTCGGTATCAGGATTGTCGTCACGTGCCCATCCTTGCGGAGGGTGCATGGCAACATCTTCAAGCGCACGCCTTCTTGCGTGTGCGTCATTGGACTTCAGCACGGCAATTTGTGATTTAATGTCAGTTGTACGATGAGTGGCATTAGCACTCCAGGAAGCCAATGACACGACATGTGGCTTCTTGGCTTTGATCCGATACACCGCCCCCAACAAATCCGATTTGGCCATCAAACTCGCCGGACACCCGATGCGGAACCAGCCACCAGTGTCGAGGAGGAGGAGTGAGCCGTCACGCGGATCCTCCATCACATCAGTGAGATGGATGTCGGGATTGTAGAGTTTGAGGAATTCGTTTTCGACGGCCTTGTAGGTGCTGCCGCTGGGGGTGAGCTCCATGCGGACGAGGCGCTGAGTGTTGAAGTGGGTGACCATGAACTGCTGCGCGGCCTGAGTGCGGACAGGAGTGTCCGCGCTCCCGTAGCTCTTCCAGAAGCAGCAGCCGCTGACGGCGACGTGGCCGAAGTTGTACATGACGGGCATGGTTTCGAGGGTGCGCGGGAGATGCGCGATGGCTTTGAGCTGGTCGCTGCGTTCATAGACGCCGCCGTAGAGCCAGTGGATGAGGGTGTCTCCGCGTGGCTGGGTGTAGTAGAGGTTCTGCACGCCGATGATGTCGCCGTCAGGCGTGAAATCGACTTCGACCGGGTTGTCACCGCAGCCGAGGGAGTGCCAGGCGACATCGCTGCCGTCGGGCTTGCAGCTCCAGATGCCGCAGGCGAGTGATTCATCGACAAGGCTGCCGTCCTTCTGCACCACCTTGTGGCCTTTGCGGCCATGGCACCAGTAGAGGCGGCCATTGGGATGGAGGAAGGGGCCATGGACGTCGGCGGCGTTGCCAGTGTAGTCGAAGCCGCCGACGATCATCTCGCGCTGGTCGGCGACGCCGTCGTTGTCGGTGTCCGTCAGCTTCCAGATGCCGGGTGGTGAGCCGACGTAGAGGCTGCCATTCAACCAGCAGGCCCCTTGCGGAAAGGTCATCTTGTCGGCGAATACGGTGCTCTTATCGAAGCTGCCATCCTTGTCGGTGTCTTCGAGCAGGAGGACACGGTTCGGCGGGCTGGCTTCAAGCTGCGCCTTGTTCCAGTTCACGCCGACGGCATCGCCGACGAAGAGGCGGCCTTTGTCATCGAGACAGCCCATGATGGGATGCGTGACGAGCGGTGACGCGGCGGCGACTTCGAGGGTATAGCCCGCAGGCAGATCGTGCTTCGGCAGCGGGAGCGATGACTTGCCAGAAATGACCACGGGCCGCTTGCCGCTTGCGGGAATGGCGCTGCCCTGGTCCGGTGGGAGATCGGCCGCAAAGGCGGGGACGGCGAAGAGGAGAAGAAGGCGGCGCATGGAGCATGTACGCTGCGAAAGGGCAGCTTGTGTCGGGATGCTGCGGAAGATGTTTGACTCTTTGAACGACGAGCGGCACAGCGAGGCCATGGAAATGGAAATCAATCCCTATGCGGCTCCACAGTCCCAGGTGCTTCAGACCACCACTCAGGATGAACTCATCCGCCGAGAGCACATCAATACCGAGGCTTCGATCAAGTCGGTGGGCATCCTGTATTATATCGGAGCACTGGCGTTGGTCTCCATCGGGGTGATCGGTCTTAACACCAGCGCCCGAGGCAAAAGCGGCTTTGACCTGCCTTTAGGAATGATGTTTCTGCTTCTAGGCGTCGGGATGGGTGTGGCTGCTTATGGGCTGAGGCGCTTGCGTAGCTGGGCCCGCATCCCGACGATCATCATCTCAAGCATCGCGCTGATCATCGGGCTGATCAACCTCTCCGGGGGCATCCTCATCCACATCATCATCCTCGCGAAGATGCTGGGAAAGCAGGGGCAGTTTGTGATGACGCCGGAGTATCAGCGCATCATCGCGGCAACGCCGCATGTGAAGCGCAAAACCTCCGTGGTGGTGTGGGTGCTGCTCATTCTGCTGCTCATCATCCTGATCGGCATCATCGCGGCGATCACGCTCGGCAAATAAACTCACCTGCTACAGCCGCCGCACTTCCTGCACTTCGAGGCCGGTGAGCTTCCACTCGTGCTGCACCGGCATGACGGTGAGGCGCGCGTTGTAGATGTTCACACGGGGGTGGCTGTGGCCCCAATGGCCGACGATGCCGCGGGCCATCCAGTTGCAGTCCGCCACAAAGCCTGCGCCCTTGGGATTGGCCTCTACCTTGTCCACGGTGGCGGAGAATTCGGTGATGGTGACACGGGTGCCTTCGCGGCCGTCAAGCGTCAGGGCTTGGATGGTTTCCAGGTAAAGCTTGCGCAGCAGCTCGCCGTCCACGCTGCGGGCCAGCACGTCATACACGTCGGACTCCGCATGATGATCAAAGGCACGGTACACATTGCGCAGCAGCGGGGGGACAATCTGCTGCGCCTCCGCCACCTGCGTGATTTCCGGCGTGGCAACCCCGGAAAAAACCGGCACCACCAGGAGCTGGCTCATGAGCACGCCGCCCAGCACCCAGACCGCAATAAAAGGCAGGCTGCCGCCTGGGAGCTTGTGGTCTTTCACCTTGAGATAAATGTAAAACGCTAGGCCGGCGACGCCCCAAATGAGGCCACCCAACGGTAGGTGCCACGGCTGCGGCGCTGGAATCTGCGGCACTGCTGCCAGCGGCGTCGGGCGCGGCATGCGGCCCTGATTGCGCCAGCGAAAATTTTTGACGGTGGAATGAATCTCGCCCGTCTCGCTCAGGGGGCCAAAAAAGACG
>Ga0114968_10001648_pt1 | contig 17145 bp, 16 predicted proteins | sample M_130807_EF_Meta_FD_87020 | JGI IMG/M metagenome (GOLD analysis project Ga0114968, IMG submission 87020) | Freshwater microbial communities from Lake Montjoie, Canada to study carbon cycling - M_130807_EF_MetaG | ecosystem: Environmental > Aquatic > Freshwater > Lake | place: Lake Montjoie...
ACCCCGTCTTGCAGGCCCATGGAAGTCCAGGCCGCGTGTGCTGGCACAGCCGCTAGCAGGGCGCACAGCAGCCAGAGGTGGGTGAAAAAGCGTTTGCACATGGCGAACAAAGCCTCAGGGCTGCTGAACCAGCTCAATTTTGTAACCATCTGGGTCGACGACAAATGCAATCACCCGGGTGCCACCGGCCACGGGTCCGGGCTCTCGGGTGATGTGTCCACCTTGCTCACGGATGCGATCGCAGGTGGCGTAAACGTCGCTGACCCCCAAGGCCAAATGGCCGAAAGCGGTGCCAACTTCATACTGGTGAACGCCATGGTTGTAGGTGAGTTCAATTTCGGCGTGATCAGGGTTGCTGCCGTAGCCCACAAAGGCCAATGAATACTTTTGCTCTGGTCGCTCGGTGGTGCGCAGGAGGGTCATGCCCAGCACCCGGGTATAGAAATCGATCGCGCGTTGCAAGTCGGTGACGCGCAGCATGGTGTGTAACAGTCTCATCGGGGTGTGCTTTCTGGCAAGTCAAAAATCAAACAGGTGCATGTGGCATGGGCATACAGGCTACCGTCAGGGCCCAACAACTGGCTTTGCGCGGTGGCCAATTGTCGCCCACAGTGGATCACTTCTGCCACGGCTTGAACCCGTTCCACACCCAAAGGTATCGACCGGACCAGCTGAAGGTTTAGGTGGGTGGTCGTATAACCCCGACCCGCAGGCAGCATGGTGTGCACAGCACAGCCCAGGGCCGAGTCCAAAATCGTGGCATACCAGCCGCCATGGACCGTGCCCATGGGGTTCAGATGGGTGCTTTGGGGGCGGCCTTGAAAGATCACCTGACCTGGGCTGGCATGGACGATGCAAAAATTCAGGTGCATGCCCATGGGCGCGGGTGGGGTGCGGCCGTCCATCATGCCGGTGATGGCTTCCAGGCCAGTTTGCCCGCGCCAAATCTCCCCGGGTTGCTGCGCTGTGGGTGGCGCATGGCCGCGGGTTTTTTCTTCCAGTTTCAGCCAATCTTGCAGTACCGCTTGGGCTGCTTGGGCGTCCAGTTTTTTTGCTTGCTGGGTGGTCATCATCGGGTCAATTCATCGTCCTTGGAACTGCGGCCGCCGCCGCTCTTGCATGGCCCGTCGGCCCTCCGCAAAATCAGCGCTGCGTTGGCTCATGGCCTCTCGGGCCCGTAAAGCATCGTGATCAATGGCAGTGTTGGCCACATCCAGCAAGGATTGCTTGGTGGCTTGTAAGGCCAGTGGGGCCATATTCAGCACTTGTTGCACCAATTGATGCAAGTGTTCATCAAATGTAGATTCGGTGACCAGGGCATGGAACAGGCCACCAGCTTGGAGTTGCTCAAAGGGAATGGGTAAACCCAGCAAAAAAGCCCGTTGGCTCAGGCTGAGCCCCATTTTTTGGACATAGCGTTGCAGGCCAGTGGCGTAGTAATGCAAACCAATGGCACAGGCAGGCATGCGCCACTCCAGGCCCTGTTGCGCCAGCACCAGGTCACAGGCCAGCACCACATCGGTGGCGCCTCCATACACGCTGCCATTGAGCGCGCAAATGGTCACAGGGCGAAGCCGCGCCAGGGCATCGGGCACGGTTTGGAAAAAGTTGGGGGCCGAGGCATCGTCATCCAGACCGGCCACGTGATAGCCGGCACTGAACACGGGGCGCGGCATGTCTTGGGTGTGCGCGCGCAGCACCACAACGCGGACATCTGGGTTGGCGTTGATGGCTGCAAAGTGCTCCAACAAGGTGCTCAGGTCTTGGTTGTTCAAACTGTTGCGCAAGGCAGGCCGCTGCAAGGCGATGGTGGCCACGCCAGCCTGGATTTCCAAGCTGGGGGCGTCATTCAAAGGAGCGCTGCTCATCTCAGATCTGCCCAGGCCTGGCGAAAACGCAGGGCTTGTTGGTGCACCTCTGCCACCGCCATACCGGGTTTGAACAGGGCTGATCCAATGCCAAAGCCGCTCGCCCCAGCGCTCCGATAGGCGGCCATGTTCTCGGGTTTGATGCCGCCTACCGGAAATAAGGCGGTGTGGGCTGGCAACACAGCGCACCATGCCTTGAGCACGGCGGGTTGCACCATTTCAGAGGGAAACACCTTGAGCCCATCCGCCTGGCTGCGCAAAGCGGCAAATGCCTCCGAGGGGGTGGCGACCCCGGGCAGGGCGATCATTCCCAGACGTTTGGCTTCGGCCACGACCGAAGGGTCAAAGTGCGGACTGACGATCAGTTGTCCACCGGCGGCATGGACATCTCGGACCTGTTGCGCATCCATCACCGTGCCCGCGCCGATCAGGCATGGGCGCAGGCGAGCGCGCAAGGCCGCGATGCTGTGCAAAGGTTTGGGTGAGTTCAAGGGCACTTCAATGATGCACCAGCCGGCATCGACCAGAACCTGGCCGACTGGCAGGGCTTGCTCTGGTTCGATGCCACGCAAAATAGCGATCAAGGGCAGTTGTGCCATGGCGTTGGGCAGGTCAAGGGTTTGGGTCATGGGCTCATGCTACCAAGGGTGGGGTTGGTCAATTGGCTCGCCAGGTATTGCAATCCCTGCCAGGTGGCTTCATCGCCCAGGGTTTGACAACTCAGCCCGTGCAAGGCCAAAGCGCGTTGATAGCGCTTTTGCAGGGCAAGGTTGGCCACCACCACCGGTGGCCCTGTCAGCAGATGGGCCTGGGCGCGCAGCTCTTCACCAATCAACAAACCCGACAGGTAGGCCAAGCCTTGCGAGGGGTTGAGGCGATCCATCAAAGCCAGGGTGCGAACAGAAAAAAGCGTGTGCAAAAGACTGGCACCGCTCAGCGCAAGCGTCACCCCTTGATCAAAAAAAGGTTCTTCCCAATCATCTGCCTGCGTTGTTTCAGGGTGAGGTGTGCTCAGCGTTTTTGCCAAGATCGAGTGTTGTTTCAGCAGGGAAAAGCATTCGCCGGTCATGAAGGTGTGAAAGCGCAAAACACATTGGTTTGCCACGGGCACCCATTTGCTGTGGGTGCCCGGCAAGATCACGGTGGCATCCGAGCGGCCCAACAGTTGCAAAGCCCCCAGCACCTGGGTTTCTTCCCCGCGCATCACATCGGGGGCATGGGGCAGCTCGCAAGAAATGCCTGGCACCAAAGCCACTTTGCGGTCTTGCACCCAGACCAAATGCTGGGTCAGGTTTTGCAAGGGGCTGGGGCAGGCCATATAGGGGGCCAGGTGCCAGCCTTGGGCGCTGCCAGCCATGCCGCAAATCAGGGTCAAGGATTGGGGGTGAGCCATCCAATCGCCACACAAAAGGGCCAAAGCATCTGCAAACCCGTTTGGGGGAATTTGCAAAATGCCTTGATCGCTGTGGCGCACCGCCGAAATCTGACCCTGGGAAATCAGCGCGGCGCGCAGCGCACTGGTGCCCCAATCCACGGCAATCAAATGGGGGTGGTGAATGGAGTGGGTGGGGGGCATGTTGTGTCTCCCTTGCACAGGGTTTTGCCAACTGTTGGTGTGGTCAATGGACCAACACAGTATAGAAGTGATGTCTTTTGAGGGTTTGCTCTCGGGGTCTTGCGAGGCCAGCCCTGAAATAATGCGCCACATGGGTCAGGGGCTTGAGCCGTTCAGGCCGACAAGGAGACAACATGAAAATTTTGATCACAGGTGGCGGCGGATTTTTGGGTGCACGACTGGCCCGCACCTTATTGTCCAAAGGTCAGTTGAATGGACAAACCATCACCGCGCTGATGTTGGCCGATCAGCAAGCCCCACCGGAGGATGTGCGGTCGCAGTCCCAGGTGCATGTGCGCACGGGCCCTTTGCTGGCGCAAGTGGCGGAACTGGCGTCGTGGCAACCCGAGGCGGTTTTTCACTTGGCTTCAGCCGTGTCTGGGGAATGTGAAGATGATTTTGATTTGGGCTTGCGATCCAACATCGACTCGACCCGCGCATTGTTGGATGCGTTTCGGCACGCCAAACACGTGCCGCGGTTTGTCTTCTCCAGCTCAGTCGCGGTGTACGGCCCCGATCCCGCGCACCATTGGCCGGGGGTGGTCAGTGATGAAACCTTGCCCACCCCACAGACTTCCTATGGCATCCACAAGCTCATTTGTGAGCATTTGGTCACCGACTACACGCGAAAGGGTTATATCGACGGTCGCAGTGCGCGCTTGATGACGGTCACTGTGCGACCTGGGCGACCCAATGGGGCAGCGTCTTCTTTTTTCAGCGGCATCATCCGCGAACCTTTGGCCGGTGAGGCTTCCATTTGCCCCGTGGATTCCAGCGTATCGCACCCTGTGGCATCGCCTGGAAAAACCATTGAGGGTCTGATCGCGGTGTTTGAAGCCACGCGCGAGGCCTTTCAAGGGCTCACGGCGATGAACCTGCCTGGCTTGAATGTCACGGTGGCCCAGATGTTGGATGCGCTCGAGGCTGTGGCAGGGCCAGAGGTTCGCTCCCGCGTGCGCTTTGAGCGCAACGAACAAATTGCAGGCATTGTGGCCAACTGGAGCCAGGGCGCTACCGCCCAGCGTGCCGCCCATTTGGGCTTGCTGCCCGACCCGGATTTTCAAACCATCATCCGCCAGTACATGGCCGATTGCCAGGCGGCTGGCTTGGGTGCCAGCGCGCTCAAAGGTTTGCGGCGCTGAGCGCGTCAGTGGTTGTCGCGGGGCACAAAGGCGCCACGGTGACCGCGCAAAAAGTCCAGATCAGCCCCTTCGTCGGCTTGCAGCACGTGGTCGATGTAGAGCTTCCAGTAGCCTGAGTTGAGTCGGGGTTCAGGGGCTTTCCACAAGGCGCGGCGCTCCGCCAAGACCGCATCGCTCACATGCAGTTGCAACAAGCGCTTGGGCACATCGAGTTCAATCGTGTCGCCGTTTTCCACCAAGGCCAATACGCCCCCAGCGGCGGCCTCAGGTGCCGTGTGCAGCACCACGGTGCCGTAGGCCGTGCCGCTCATGCGTGCATCGCTGATGCGCACCATGTCGGTGATGCCTTTGCGCAAAATTTTCGGTGGCAAGGGCATGTTGCCCACCTCTGCCATCCCGGGGTAGCCTTTGGGGCCGCAGTTTTTCAACACCAAAATACAGTTTTCATCGACGTCGAGGTTTTCGTCGTCGATGCGTTGGTGAAAGTCCTCGATGTTTTCAAACACCACAGCTCGACCCTTGTGCACCAGCAACGCGGGGGTTGCCGCACTGGGCTTGATCACCGCACCCCTGGGGGCCAAATTGCCCCGCAACACGGCAATACCGGCTTTGTCTTTGAAGGGTGATGAAAAGGGTTTGATCACCCGCGGGTCATGGTTTTGGGCGGCAGCGATGTTTTCGGCCACGGTGTGGCCACTGGCGGTGAGCAGGTCTTTGTGCAGCAGGTGTTCGATTTCTTTCATCACCACCGGCAGTCCGCCGGCATAGCAAAAATCTTCCATCAAATGCTCGCCAGAGGGTTGCAAGTTGACCAAGCAGGGCAGGTCACTGGCCAGGCGATCAAAGTCCTCCAGGGTGAGGGTCACACCCAGTCGGCCAGCCATGGCAATCAAGTGGATCACCGCATTGGTAGATCCGCCAATGGCGGCCAAGGTTTTGATGGCGTTTTCGAAGGCTTCGCGGGTCAGAATTTGAGAAATTTTGTGGTCGCTGTGCACCATGTCCACAATGCGCCGTCCAGCCATGCGGGCCAGCACATTGCGTCGCCCGTCTACCGCTGGGTAGGCGGCATTGCCCGGCAAGCCCAAGCCCAAGGCTTCAACCATGCTGGCCATGGTCGAGGCCGTTCCCATGGTCATGCAGTGCCCATGGCTGCGGTGCATGCAGCTTTCGGCCTCTAGAAATTCGGCCAACTTCAATGTGCCCGCGCGCACTTGCTCGCTCATGCTCCACACGCCTGTGCCCGAACCCAACTCTTGTCCGCGCCACTTGCCGTTGAGCATGGGCCCGCCGCTGACCCCAATGGTGGGCAGGTCTGCACTGGCCGCACCCATGATGAGGGCTGGGGTGGTTTTGTCGCAGCCCATGAGCAGCACAACGCCGTCCATGGGGTTGCCTCGAATGCTTTCTTCCACATCCATGCTGCTGAGGTTGCGGTACAGCATGGCTGTTGGGCGCAACATCACCTCACCCAATGACATGACGGGAAACTCCAACGGAAATCCGCCCGCTTCATACACACCGATCTTGACTTGCTCGGCGATGGTTCTGAAGTGCGAGTTGCACGGCGTGAGTTCACTGAAGGTGTTGCAAATGCCAATCACCGGTCGGCCATCGAATTGATCGTGGGGGATGCCCTTGCCTTTGAGCCAGCTGCGATATGCAAACCCATCGCGGTCTTGGCGCCCGAACCATTGTTGGCTGCGCAGTTCTTCTGGTTTTTTGCGAGGTGTGGTGCTCATCTGGGTCTCCGACGTGCTGGGTCAAGGGGCATCGTTATCGTATGATGTTAGCTCGAAATTCACTCTGGAGTTATCCATGGGCCACCCTGAAATTTTGTGCGTATCAAAACTTCCTCCGTTCTTGATGAGCGATTTGCAAGACCATTTTCAAATCCACGACCATGAGCACATCACCGATCCAGGGGCCTTGGGCCGGATTCGGGCCATCGTTGGTGGAGGCGAGTCCAAAATTGACAAAAAATTGCTCAGCTTGTTTCCGGCCGTCGAAATGGTCTCGATTTTTGGGGTGGGTTATGACGGCGTAGACATCCCCACCATCCAAGAGCGCGGCATCCGCGTGACCCATACACCCGGTGTTTTGAATGACGATGTGGCGGATTTGGCGCTGGGACTCATGCTGTCTGTGGCACGCCGCATTCCCCAAGCACACCAATTTGTGCGCGCTGGTGATTGGGTGGACGGGCCCTTTCCCCTGGCCCGCAAGTTGACCGGTGCCCGACTGGGCTTGGTGGGCATTGGGCGGATTGGCCAAGCGATTGCCAAACGCGCAGCTGCATTTGACATGAGCATTGCTTACACGGCGCGCCATGCGCGTCCCGATTTGCCGTTTATCTATTGCCCCACTGCCAAAGACTTGGCGGCGCAGGTGGATTTTTTGGTGGCCATCACCCCTGGGGGCGATGGCACGCGGGGTTTGATCAATGCCGAGGTTTTGGCCGCCCTGGGGCCCAAGGGGTTTTTGATCAATGTGGCCCGAGGGTCTGTGGTGGACCAACCGGCGCTGATTCAGGCACTCAAATCCAAATCCATCGCTGGCGCTGGTTTGGATGTTTATATCGATGAACCCCGGGTGGTGCCTGAGCTGCGGGCTTTGGACAATGTGGTCCTCACCCCCCACATGGCCAGCGGCACCCTGGAAACGCGCCGTGCCATGGCCAATTTGGCTTTGGGGAATTTGCAAGCACATTTCGCAAATCAGTCCTTGCTCACACCCATTCCTGAGTGTCCGCCTCCGCGGGAATAAGCGCAAACCCGTTCAGGGTTTTCAGGGGTGTATGCGGCCAGTCAATGGTCATACGATAAGCACCTTATGCACAAATTGCGCTTGATATCGCCCACGCGAATCCCTGTCAAAAATGCCCATGCCAGCACGGTCGAAGTGCTGGGCAAAAGCATTGTGGCGGGACAGTACCCGGTGGGTACGAGTTTGCCGCCTGAGCCACAGTTGTGTGAAAACTTTGGGGTCAGCCGAACCGTGGTCCGCGAGTCGATCAAATCCTTGGTGGCCAAAGGCTTGATCGTGACCGGGCCGAAACTGGGTACACGCGTTTTGCCCGAAGACCAATGGAATTGGTTTGATCCCGATGTGGTGTCTTGGCTTTCGCAAAAGCGATTGAGCGCCGATTTTTTGCGCGATTTGCAAGAGTTGCGGCGCATTGTGGAGCCCGCTGCCATCCGTTTGGCGGCAGAGCGGGCCACACCGCAAGCCTTGGCCGCCATCGAAATTGCTTTTTCAGGCATGAAAAATGCCGTTGAAAACGGTGGGGACTACGTCACCCATGACCTGCGCTTTCACCAGGGTTTGTTGCAGGCCTCTGGCAACCGTTTATTGGTGCAAATGAGCAAAGTATTGGGCGCATTGTTGCGCACCAGCTTTGAAATTTCCACCGCGAAAAAAAATGGCCCGGCCCAATCTTTGTCCATGCACAGAGACGTGCTGGACGCCGTGATCGCGCGTCAACCGGATCGGGCCGAAGCGGCCATCCTGCGATTGATCGACGGCGCCAAACAAGACATTGAGTCGGTCTTGTCTTCTCGTCGCCGCATACCCAATATTGGGCGCCCTGCATCTCCCTTGCGGGCCCTTTGATTTCCACCACTTCCAAACAAAAGGAGACAAACCATGAAAATGAAAAAAATGTGGACCGTGGCCATGGTGGCCGCAGGCATGTTGGCGGCAGCGCCTGCCATGTCACAAGAAAAACTCAATGTATTTTGGGTCAAAGGTTTTTACAAGGCAGAAGACGATGCTTTGTATGCAGCCATCAAAAAATTCGAAGCCAAGTATAAGAATGTCAAAGTCGAATTGTCTCAATATCCGATTCAAGACATGATTCCCAAAACCGTTGCGGCTTTGGATTCGGGCACCCCCCCGGATGTGGCCTATGCCGACGTTTATGACTTCCAAGTAACCGCTTCGTGGGCTTATGACGGCAAGCTGGAGGACATCAGCAGCGTCATCAACCCGATCCGTGCGCGGTTCGCAGGCAACACCATTGAAACCACGTTCTTGCTCAACAACAAAGAAAATAAACGCGCTTATTACGCTTTCCCCATCAAGCAGCAGACCATGCATGTCCAATACTGGGCTGATATGTTGGCTGATGCGGGCTTCAAGGAGTCTGATATTCCCACCAATTGGAAAGACTATTGGGATTTTTGGTGCAGCAAGGTTCAAGTGGCGCACCGACAAAAAACAGGTCAGCGTAGCTTTGGCATTGGCCAACCCATGGGTGTTGATTCCAGCGACTCATTCTTTTCCTTTTTGACCTTCATGGATGCCTACAACGTCAAATTGGTCAATGACTCGGGCAAATTGTTGGTTGACGACCCTGACGTTCGCAAAGGCCTCATCGCTGCCGTGACCGACTACACAGCTGTCTACGGTCGCGGTTGCACGCCACCATCATCGACCAGCTGGAAGGACCCGGACAACAACGTTGCTTTTCACAACAAGACAACGGTGATGACCCACAATGCCACCATCTCCATTGCGGCCAAATGGTTGGACGACATGAACAACGCAGCGCTCACCCCCGAGCAGCGAGCTACCGCCACCAAAAACTACAAAGAATTGGTGAAAACCGCGGGCTTCCCCAACAAGCCCGATGGCTCCAAAATGGTCTATCGTGCTGCGATCAAAACAGGCGTGATCTTTAAAGATGCCAAAAACAAGGCCCGCGCCAAGGACTTTGTCACTTTCTTGCTGCAAGAAGAAAACCTGACGCCCTATGTGGAAGGTTCTCTGGGTCGTTGGTTCCCTGTGACCAAGGTGGGCCAGCAGAGCAAATTCTGGCAAGAAGACGTCCATCGCAAAGCGGTGTACACCCAGTTCATGAATGGCACCAGCCCGTTTGAGTTCACCAAAAACTTCCGATTCACCCAGCTCAACAACGAAAACGTATGGGCCAAGGCGATGAACCGGGTGTTGAACGAAAAGGTACCGGTTGACAAAGCCGTGGACGAGATGATTGACCGCATCAAGGCCGTGGCCCGCTGATGTCTTGAGGACAAAAAACGGGGCCCAATTGAAGCTTGGGCCCCGTCTTTTTGGTTCAAACGCGCTATGTCTGATTCCCTCGCATTGACGCCTGCTGCCCCATCCACACTCACCCAATGGGAGCGTGCTGGCCGATGGATGCTGGTGCCTTACTTATTGATTTTTTTCTTGTTTGTGCTTTATCCCGTTTGCTACGGGTTGTGGTTGGCACGCCACCCGGAAAGTTATGTCAAGCTGTTTGACGACCCCATTTTTTTCCGAACGGCTGTCAATACGGTGGTTTTTTTGGTGGTGGCCATCAATGTGAAGATGGTCATGGCCATGGTTTTATCGGGCTTCTTTTTGCATAAAAGATGGTGGATCAAGGCCTTGTCTTTGTTGTTCATTTTGCCCTGGGCCCTGCCCTCGATTCCGACCATTTTGTCGGTGCGCTTCATGCTTAACCCAGAGTGGGGTGTCATCAACACACAAATTTTTCAGCTCACTGGCATAGATGGGCCGAATTGGCTCAATGACACCACTTTGGCTTTGTCCTTTTCCATGGTCATGCATGTATGGAAATCCCTGCCTTTTTGGACCTTGATCTTGCTCGCGGGGCGCATGTCCATTCCAGCTGAGCAATACGAGGCAGCCTCTGTGGACGGCGCAAGTTCTTGGCAAAAATTCAGGTTCATCACCTGGCCATCGATGCGCACCCTTTATTTGACTTCCACGATTTTGTCCATGATTTGGACTTTGGGCGACTTCAATTCTGTTTATTTGCTCACCGGTGGTGGGCCAGCAGATTTGACGCACGTGCTGGCCACCTTGGGCATTCGCTACTTGCGATTGGACCAAGTCGACTTGGCCATGGCATCGATCGTGGTGGCGCTGCCTTTGGTTTTGCCATTGGTTTTTTTCATGATGAAGCGTTTGTCCAAATGAAGGCCATGCCATGAAGACCTGGACTTGGCGCCACACCCTGACTGAGGCCAAACTGTTGCTGATCGGGATCCCTTTGTTTTTGTGGACCATGATCCCGGTCTACCACTTGGTGTTGTTTTCTATATCTCCGCGGGACTCGGCCACATCGGGCCGGCTTTGGCCCAAAGAACCCACACTGCAAAACTTTAACTTTGTGTTTTACCAAAAGCATTTCTACTTGGATTATTTTTGGATCCAGTTGGGCAATTCGGTATTGATTGCGACGGCGGTGGCTGCCCTCACCTTGGTTATTTCCACCTTCGCCGCTTTTGCCATCAGTCGATTGCGCGTGAATGGTGGGCGAACCGTTCTGAACATGGCCTTGTTCACCTACTTCATACCGGCTGCTTTTTTGGCCGTGCCCATGTACAAAACCATGGGTGTCTATGGCTTGCTCAACAGCCAGTGGGCTTTGATTTTGGCCATGGTCACCATCGCTTCGCCGTATTGCATTTGGGTTCTCAAACAAGCCTCTGACAAGTTGCCTTTCGAACTCGATGAGGCGGCGCGCATGGATGGCGCGTCCCCCATGCAATTGTTTCGCTTGGTTTATTTGCCTTTGATGGTGCCGTCACTGGTGGCGGTGGGCACCTATTCTTTGCTGTTGGCTTGGAATGAGTACCTGTATGCCTTTTTGCTGCTGTCGCGCGATGACACCGTGACCTTGGCCGTGGCATTGGGAAATTTTTTATCGGCCGATGACTCACCCTGGGAGTTGCTGATGGCCACGGGCTTGGTGTATGCCCTGCCACCAGCGGCCATTTATTACACCTTCAAGCGCTACATGGTTTCGGGCCTGACCGCTGGCGCCGTCAAATCCTGAAAGAATCGACATGGCCCATATTTCTTTTCGCGACATCAAAAAGTCATTTGGCGAGGTTGACGTCATCCATGGCATCAGCTTTGATATCCATGATGGTGAGTTCGTGGTTTTGGTGGGCCCTTCGGGTTGTGGCAAGTCCACGTTGCTGCGCATGCTGGCAGGGTTGGAAGGCATCACTGCGGGTGAAATTGGCATTGATGATCGGGTGATCAACGACTTGGACTCCAAGGACCGAGACATTGCCATGGTGTTTCAAAGCTACGCTTTGTATCCCCACATGACGGTCTATGACAACATGGCATTCAGCTTGAAGTTGCGCAAAGCCCCCGAAGCTTTGATCCGAGAGCGGGTGCTGAATGCGGCCAAAATTTTGAGCCTCGATAGCCTGCTGCAACGCCAACCCCGTGAGTTGTCTGGCGGACAACGCCAGCGTGTGGCCATGGGCCGGGCAATCGTGCGCGACCCCAAAGTGTTTTTGTTCGACGAGCCCTTGTCGAATTTAGATGCCAAGTTGAGGGTGGCCATGCGTGCCGAGATCAAGGCCTTGCACCAACGGCTCAAAACCACCACGGTGTATGTGACGCACGACCAAATTGAGGCCATGACCATGGCCGACCGCATCGTGGTCATGCATGACGGCATCATTGAGCAAATTGGCACACCCTTGGAGTTGTTTGATCATCCACGCAATTTGTTTGTGGCCCAGTTCATTGGGTCACCGGCCATGAATGTTCTGCCTGGCGTGGCCGTCCACGATCAAGGCGAATGGGGCGTGTTGGTGGATGGCCAGCGTTGGCCGGCACCGGCCTTGTCCGGTTTGAAGGCTGGGCAAGCGGTCCATTATGGGTTTCGACCGACCGATTTAAAACTGTCGGTGGACGGTCACGGTGTGCAAGCGGAGGTCACCTTGGTTGAACCCACCGGCTCTGAAACAGAGCTCATGCTGCGCTGTGGCGAACACAATTTGGTGATGGTGATCCATGGCCGCACATCGGTTCAAAGCGGTGACCAAGTCCGTTTATGCATGGATGCAGCGCGCGTCCATGTGTTTGACAGCGCCAGCGAGCAGCGCATTGCCTGAGTCAACCATGGTGGTGGTGGTCATGGGTGTGAGCGGCTGTGGCAAAACCACCATCGCATCTTCTTTGGCCCTGGCCTTGGGCTGGGCCTTCATTGAAGGAGATGCCTTTCATCCAACCGAAAACGTCCAGCGGATGGCGCAAGGCATTGCGCTCACCGATGCCGATCGTGCATTGTGGTTGGAGCGCTTGGCGTTGGAGCTGAAAGATCAGTCACGCGTCAATCCGGGTGTGGTCCTGGCTTGCTCCGCACTCAAAAAATCCTATCGGGATGTGTTGCGGCGAGGTTGGCCAGATGCACTGTTTTTGTATTTGCATGGCAGCGCAGATTTGATCGGTCAACGCTTGTCAGCGCGCAAGGGCCATTACATGCCCAGCAGTTTGTTGCAAAGCCAATTTGAAACGCTGGAGCCGCCGGGGCAAACAGAGCGCGCTTGGCGTTACGGTATTGATCAATTGCCGCAGGCCATTGTGGACGATGTGCTCATGCGCATGGGCAATGACACGGCGCAATGTGCGTGACTTAAGGTCCCACAAAAGCGCGCAGGCCTTGCGCAACCCCAGATGTTTCAGCGGGGAAATCCGCCCCCGCGCCCGCCACCCCCACCACCAGAGCGACCACCGCCGCCGCCAAATCCGCCTTTTCTCGGGCCACCCGGGCGGCCACTGTTGTTGCGTTGACCCCCGCCACGGTTGCGTTCCGTCATCAAGTCCACGCTGGTGCGGGTCGGGTCGGGTTGGCGCATGGCGCTGTTTTGGTTTTTGTGGCCAAAGGCATTGACGCCACTTTGGGTACCCAGGTGCGCATTGGCGCGTGGCTGAAAGTCATCGGGCTCCGCGCCACCCTCTGCAGCGGCATGGTGGGTTGGTTGCGAATGCGGGGCGTCACGCACCATCATGGGGTCACGGGGTGGGCGGTCATCGCGGTATCGGTTGCGGCCCTGGCCTTGACCCCCGTTTGGCCTGGGGGGTTTGGCGCCGGGTGTGCGCACCTGGCCATTGGGGCGGGGGGTGGCACGTGGGCCTTGACCGGCTTTGTTGTCGCGCATGCGCTGCATCATCTCTGAGCGTGCGGCTTTGGCGGCTGCCGCCATCACATCGCGGCTGGGGGGTTGACCCAAACCGCCCCACAGGGTTTGGCGGCCCATGGCAATGGGCTCAGCAACTTCGTTTTCTTCCGGACCAAAGCCTTCGATGGCTTGGACGGGTACGGCTTGTCCGGTGAAGCGCTCAATATCGCGCATAAACCCTTGTTCATCCAGCGAGACCAGACTAACGGCCTCGCCGGTGGCACCAGCCCGACCGGTGCGGCCAATGCGGTGCACATAGTCTTCGCTGATGTTGGGGATGTCATAGTTGACCACGTGGGGCAACTCATCGATGTCGATCCCGCGCGCAGCAATATCGGTGGCAACCAGGGCTCGGATGTCGCCAGATTTGAAGCCGGCCAAAGCCTGGGTGCGTGCGGTTTGGCTTTTATTGCCGTGCAAGGCCATGGCCGTGATGCCATGCTTGTTCAAAAACTCTGCCACGTTATTGGCGCCAAATTTGGTGCGTGTGAAAACCAGCACTTGGCTCCAAGAATGGGCCTCAATGATGTGGGCGAGCAGGGCTTTTTTCTTGCCGCGGCCCACCGGGTGAACCACTTGGGTGATGCTCTCGACCGTGGTGTTGCTGGGTGTGACTTGTATGCTTTGGGGATTGCGCAGCAAGCCATTGGCCAAGTCGCGAATTTCTTCGCTGAAAGTGGCAGAAAAAAGCAGGCTTTGCTTTTCACGTGGGACCAAGGCAAGAATTTTTTTGACATCGTGCACAAATCCCATGTCCAGCATGCGATCGGCTTCATCCAAAACCAAAATTTGGACAGTCGATAAATCCAGAAAACCTTGTTGTTGCAGGTCCAACAATCGCCCGGGAGTGGCGACCAAGATGTCCACGCCATTGCGCAAGCGGTCAATTTGCGGGTTCATGCCCACCCCGCCAAAAATCACAGCCGAAGTCAGTTGCAAGTACTTGCCGTACACACGGACGGATTCTTCGACCTGCGCTGCCAGCTCGCGGGTAGGCGTCAACACCAGGGCGCGGATGCCAAAAACACCATGCTTGTTGGGGGTGCTGCGGCTCATGGCCAATTTGTGCAACATGGGCAAAGTGAACGCAGCGGTTTTGCCCGTGCCGGTTTGGGCTCCTGCCAGCAGGTCTTGCCCCTCCAAAACGGCCGGTATGGCTTGGGCTTGGATGGGGGTAGGGGTTTCGTAGCCTTGCTCGCGCACGGCTTTCAAAATGGCCGGAGCCAGTTTCAGATCGTCAAAGTTCATGATGGAGCGCCGTCTCGGGCGCAGGAGTTCGGCCTGATCCGCTGTTTACAACAGCAGCCAGTCATAGGCCAACAGGGTTCACAGGTGGGCTGTACAGCTCAATGCAGATCGCCAAGCTCAGCCCCAGCAGAAGCGCTGGTGTTGCACCAACTGGAGGATGCAACGATTTTGATTGTCGCACGAATTGAAATGCCTAGGCTGGGGCGTCGTGAAGGGCTGATAATCTCGGCTTTTCAACCGCGTTCCAAGGATTTTTCGCATGGCCCAGTATGTATTCACCATGAACCGCGTCGGCAAAATCGTGCCACCCAAGCGGCACATCCTCAAGGACATTTCGCTGAGCTTTTTTCCGGGCGCCAAGATTGGCGTGTTGGGGCTCAATGGCTCGGGCAAATCGACCTTGCTGAAAATCATGGCGGGTGTGGACACCGAGATCGAAGGCGAAGCCCAACCGATGGCGGGTTTGAAGATTGGCTATTTGCCCCAAGAGCCCAAGCTGGACCCGCAAAGCACGGTTCGGCAGGCGGTGGAAGGCGGCATGGGCGAGGTGTTGGCAGCTAAAAATAGGTTGGAGGAAATTTACGCCGCATACGCAGAGCCCGACGCAGACTTTGACAAATTGGCGGCTGAGCAAGGTGATTTAGAGGCAATCATTGCCACAGCGGGCAGCGACAGTGAGCACCAGTTGGAGATTGCGGCCGACGCCTTGCGCTTGCCGCCCTGGGACGCCGTGATTCAAAACCTATCGGGGGGCGAAAAGCGCCGGGTGGCGCTGTGCCAATTGCTGTTGTCACGCCCTGACATGTTGTTGCTGGACGAGCCCACCAACCACTTGGATGCCGAGTCGGTGGATTGGTTGGAGCAATTTTTGGCCAGGTTTTCTGGCACGGTGGTTGCCATTACCCACGACAGGTACTTTTTGGACAATGCCGCCGAATGGATTTTGGAGTTGGACCGTGGCCACGGCATCCCCTACAAAGGCAACTACACCACTTGGTTGGAGCAAAAGCAAGACCGCTTAGAGAAAGAGCAAAAGGGCGAAGAGGCCCGCGCCAAGGCGCTGAAAAAAGAACTCGATTGGGTCCGACAAAACCCCAAAGGGCGACAAGCCAAGAGCAAGGCGCGCATTGCCCGGTTTGAAGAGTTGTCGGATTTTGAATACCAAAAACGCAATGAAACACAGGAAATCTTCATTCCCGTGGCAGAGCGATTGGGCAACGAGGTGTTTGAGTTCACGAATGTCAGCAAATCCTTTGGGGACCGCATGCTCATCGATGACCTCAGCTTCAAGGTGCCTGCAGGCGCCATTGTGGGCATCATTGGCCCCAACGGTGCGGGCAAATCCACCTTGTTCCGGATGATCGCTGGCAAAGAGCAGCCTGACACGGGCACGATCAAAATCGGCTCCACCGTCAAAATGGCTTTTGTCGATCAAACGCGCGACGATTTGTCCAACGAAAAAACGGTTTGGGAAGATGTCTCGGGCGGCTTGGACATTTTGACGGTGGGTAAGTTTGAGATGGCCAGCCGTGCGTACTGTGGCCGGTTCAACTTCAACGGCGGTGACCAACAAAAGCGTGTGGGCACGCTATCGGGCGGTGAGCGCGGCCGTTTGCACTTGGCCAAAACCTTGATCGCGGGTGGCAATGTGCTGTTGTTGGATGAACCGTCAAACGACTTGGATGTAGAGACATTGCGCGCTTTGGAGGACGCTCTGTTGGAGTTTGCAGGCAGCGTGATGGTGATCAGCCACGACCGCTGGTTTTTGGACCGCATTGCCACACACATCTTGGCCTGTGAAGGGGATTCGCATTGGACTTTTTTTGACGGCAACTACCAAGAATACGAAGCCGATAAGAGGAAGCGCCTGGGTGAAGAAGGTGCCAAGCCCAAGCGCGTGCGCTACAAAGCCCTCACTTAACTTCTTGCGCGCTGGGCCACCATTCTCCTGGAGCCAGGCGCAAACTTTCAGCACTGGTCACAGCGTTGAGCACCGCCAGTGCGGTCACTTCTGTGGCCAGGGTTGACAGCAGCATCATGTCTGCCGGCAAGCCACTTTTGCCGGTACCCAAAGCAAACAAGGTGTCCCCATCCCAGGGGGTGTGAACGGGGCGAATGGTTTGGGCCAAACCGTTGTGCCCCATCTGCGCGAGTCGATGGGCTTGGCTTTTGGTCAGGACCGCATCGGTGGCAATCACGCCTATCGTGGTGTTTCCACCCGTGGAAAGGCTGCCTCTGGGGACCCCTTGGATCAGGCTGCTGACCGTGTTTTGAAGCTCCAGCCCAGACGAGGTGGTTCTGGCACCGGCCAGGAT
>Ga0114968_10001649_pt1 | contig 17141 bp, 14 predicted proteins | sample M_130807_EF_Meta_FD_87020 | JGI IMG/M metagenome (GOLD analysis project Ga0114968, IMG submission 87020) | Freshwater microbial communities from Lake Montjoie, Canada to study carbon cycling - M_130807_EF_MetaG | ecosystem: Environmental > Aquatic > Freshwater > Lake | place: Lake Montjoie...
ATTTTACAACCCTCCATTACTTCTGCATCTTTGCCTATATAGATGGGTCCATTGCTTGCATTTAGTACAGAAAATAACACGCTAGCACCCTCTTCAATAAAAATTTTTTGGGCATTGATAACCTGATTTCCTTCTGGTATTTCTGCAGATTTTCTCCCAGCAGTGAGCAAGTCAAAGTCTCTTTCAATCTCAGCGCCATTTAAGCTGAAAATATCCTGTGGAAATTGAATTTGATTGCAATCATCAACTGTGCTTTCAATTTTAGTACAATCAGGCAGGTTTTCCTTGAATTCGGTTTGATGATTCAATCGCATGGCAATCAGTACATTGTTGTTGTACAAAGCTTGCCCTTCATTTAATTGTTTGATTTCATGAATGATTTTCTCATTCGGGCAAATACTTCCATTGATGTAAAGATTTTCAGCCTCAATATGCAGAGGGTATTTTTCTTGTAAATAGGTTTGAGTAAGATTGGATAATTTTTCAGTTTGAAGGTATTTACCCCATTTCTCATGAATGGTTAAAATTCCTACCCTTATATGAGATACTGGTCGAGTAAGCGTGAAAGGCTGTAATTGATTCCTTTCTTTGATGGGGTCAAATAAAATACAATTCATTTGTCTCAAATTTGATAAAAAAATAAAGCCTTCCAAATTTGGAAGGCTTTACAATATACGATTTCAAAATTACTTTTTTGCGTAACGCTTTTTGAATTTGTCAATTCTACCCGCTGTGTCAATGAACATATTTTGACCAGTGAAAAACGGATGCGATTTGTGAGAAATATCTAATTTGTATAATGGATACTCTGAACCATCTTCCCATTTGATGGTCTCTTTGGTATCAACTGTGCTATGGCACAAGAACATGTAATCGTTTGACATGTCTTTAAAAACCACTTTTCTATAGGTTTTAGGGTGGATTCCTTCTTTCATATTCCTTCTATTTAATTCTTTTAATGGTCTGAATTTGATAGGTTAAGCTTAAAATGCTGGGCTTATTATTACCAAATTGGAGGGCAAAAATATATTTAAATTGTTCAAAATCAAAATTATTTAACAATTTTTTTTAATTCTTGTCTTCCCTACAAATATAGCGGAATTCAAGGTGTTTTGGTGTTGAAATTCTCATTTTAAACCTAAATTTATTTTAAAATGGGTTAAATTTGGTACCATGAAAGTACAAATTCTTACAAATCAGCAAGTAGCACCCATTTTAAAAAGAATAGCTTATCAAATAGTTGAATCGAACAGTGCTGCCAAGGAAATTTTTTTGGTACATATTGATGGGCAGGGGAAAGCATTGGCAGATATCATTGAAAAGGAATTAAAAACAATTACAAGTCAACGCATCACTCGAACGGGTATTCAAATCAATAAATCTCATCCAAGTATCGAAACAACCCAGTTAAATACAATGGTAAAGCCAAGTCAAAACGCTGGCTTGGTTATTATTGATGATGTGCTCAACTCAGGCAAGACAATGATGTTTGCTATTGCGGCTTGTTTAGGATTAGGCTTTGATCAAATACAAATTGCCGTATTGGTAGATAGAAGCTATAAACATTTCCCTATTCAAGCCAATTTTATTGGGACTTCTTTGAGTACTACTTTGCAAGAACACATCAATGTGCAATGTAGAGCTGGAAAAATTAGTGTGTATGTAGAATAGTTTGCATAAAAAAACCCGACCATGGTCGGGTTTTTTTATGTCTAAAATAAATTATTTTACTTTAGCTTGTAAGCCTGTACCAGCTTTAAATTTAACAACTTTCTTTGCAGGAATTTTGATAGTACCATCACCAGGCATACCTTGTTTCCATTGTGGGTTTCTTCCAATTCTAGCAGCTCTTTTTGTAACTGAGAAAGTTCCAAATCCAACTAAGATAACTTTGTCACCTTTTTTCAATGCAGTTTGGATTGAGCCCATGAATGCATCTAATGAAGATTGAGCTTGAACTTTAGTGATTCCAGCAGCTTTTGCCATTGAATCGATTAAGTCTTGTTTGTTCATATTTTTATTTTTAAGGGTTATTGTATAACAAACTTAATAAACCATCCCAAAAAATCAAGTGCTTTGGCGATTTCCGCAAATTTTTTTTCGCAGAATTCAACATGTTTTACACAAAAAGCCGTAAAATCATTCTAAATCAAGGGTTTTAAGCCTTTAAAAGCTGATTTTTTAATTTTTCCATTTCTTTTTGGAAGTCTGAAATTGGTATTTTAATCAGAAGATGTGCTTTTTCAAAAAACATTTTTCGCTCCATGCGTATTTTTTCCAGTTTAAAACTCACTTCTTCATTGTTCAAATTTTGAAACATAAAACGTTCTTGTTTGGCTTTACTTATTCTTGAAGAAATGAAGTTAATGTCAGCATCAAGGTATATACACAATCCAGATGCTAGCATTTTATTTGCATTGTCAAAATAAGCAGGAGTTCCTCCGCCACAAGAAATAACAGTATTCGGTTTGTCTAGGATGTCCAATAATGATTTTTGTTCAAAAGCTCGAAAAACATCTTGCCCTTTAGCAGTTACAATTTGGCCAATTGAAGCTTTGTATTTTTGGGCAATGTATTCATCCAAATCAATCCAATCCCAATTCAGCTGTTTTGCAATCTTTTTTCCTAGGGTACTTTTACCTACCCCAGGCATTCCCCACAAAAAAACAGGCTTGTAAACTGTCAAAATAAAGGAGTTATTGTTTGAGGTATTTTTTTAAAATAGTAGGGTCAGGTAAATTAAAAGCTCCCCATTTTTTTACCACAATATTGTGCTTTAACAAAAGCAATCCTGGATTTGATCTCACCATAGATTTGAGAGGAATTGCATCCATGTTATAGAATGAATAGTTGGCATGGTTGCTGTTGTTGTAGGCTTTGATATCATCCTTTGAACTGGCTGTTAATGCCCAAAAACTGGCCATTTTATTTTCTACAACAAAATCGTGAATTGCATTGATGGGTTTTACCAATTGTCTGAGCTCTTCATCAAGTTTTGTTTGAACCAAGACCAATTTGTATCCTGTATCTAAGAAAAACAATTCAGTCATTTCATTATCTGTAGAATCAAATAATTTAAAGTCGTGAATAGGTGCACGGTATCCCTCTTTTATCAATTTGTCTTTTCTATCAATATACTTGTAATTTTCAATGTCAGTTGGTAAGGTATTGGCTGTAAACTCAAAAGTCTTTCCATCTTTTTCATAGATGAACAGCATTTCAATTTCGTCTTTAGGTGCATTTTCTGGTACAGTTGTTAGCTCTTTGATATTGTTGCCAATTTTATAAGGTAAGAAATCTTTGACTGGCAAAAACATAAACGTATAGATGGTAAAAAATAAAGTAACTATAAATGCCACAAATAAGCCAATATGATTGATTACCTTATTGAACAAAGGTTGGATATTTTTTTTACCAATTACAATGACCAAAATAAATGCAAAAAGGACAACATCCTTTAAAAAGCTTTGTAAAGGTGTCAGCTTTAAGGCATCCCCAAAACAACCGCAATCTGTAACCTTATGTGTGATGGCACTGTAGCCTGTTAGCCAGGTGAAGAAGGCGATTAAAATCAACAATAACCAAGCATTTAAACTAACATAAATTCCAATTAACAAAGCAAAACCTGAAATGATTTCAAAAATACAAATTGCCATTGCTGCAGGTACTGCCAGAGGAATAAATAGATCCCATCCAAACAATTCAAAATACTCTATCAGTTTATAACTAAAACCTAAAGTATCATTTGCTTTAATCAAACCAGAAATGATAAACAATATGCCAACGAAAACTCGGCTGATTTGTGTAATTATTTTCATAAAGATGCTGTGTTTTTTTCTTCTAATTGAATGAGTGCAAAAATTGAATAATTGATCATGTCCATAAAGTTACTATCTATGCCCTCGCTGCTGATGGTTTTTCCTTTGTTTTCAATAATTTGATGAATTCTATTGATGCGCATCAGCAACATATCAGTAAAAGTGCTTACCAGCATTGAACGCCATATTTCTCCGTAATCATGGTTTTTTTCTAACATTAACTTTTTAGTATCAGCAACAATTTTATCAAACATCGTTATCAAAGATTCAAACGAAATTTCTTTTTGAGCGTCTTCGTTGTTTTCTATTTGAATCAAAGCCATGATACAATAATTGATGATGCCTCTAAATTCACTTTCAATGCCTTCGTCAACCATGCTCAATCCTTTTTCTTCAATATTTCTGATTCTTGCTGCCTTGATGTATATCTGGTCTGCAATAGAGCTGATACGCATAATTCTCCAGCTTTGGCCATAATCTTTATTTTTCTTGATGAAGATTTCTCTGCAGCTATGAATTACTGTGTCGAATTGGTTGGAAGTTTGATTTATCAATTTTCTAGTTTTTATTTGTCAAGGTACAAAAATAAACCCATTCCTGATTTTGCAAACTATTCAGCCTAAAATTACTTTAAACTGTGGTGGAATACTACTTTCACTTGAAAAACCTGTTGTCATGGGCATCATGAACCTGACACCAGATAGTTTTTATTCAAACAGTAGAGTTTTAGAGCTTGATTTAGCCATTCAAAAAACAGCAAAAATGCTTGAAGAAGGGGCTAAAATTATAGATTTAGGCGCTCAATCTACAAGACCTGGCGCTGAAATGCTCAGCCCAGATGAAGAATATAAACGCCTAGAACTTGTTTTACCAGAATTACTAAATTCATTCCCCAATACTATTTTTTCTATTGATACATTCTATAGAAAAACAGCAGAGTTTGCAGTGCATCATGGGGTAAAAATCATCAATGATGTTGCGGCATTTGAATTGGATAAAAGTTTGTTTGAATTTGTTGTAGAGGCAAAGTTACCTTATGTATTGATGCATCCAGGACAACATTTTAATCAAACTAAAACAGCAATTACTGAACCTGCAATCATTCAAGAAATGATAGACTTCTTTTTGAAGAAAATCACCCCACTTCAACATGCAGGCCATGCAGATATTATACTAGATCCTGGATTTGGATTTGGGAAAAATCTAGAACAAAATATTCAGCTACTCAACAATCTTTCTGCTTTGGGTATTTTTAATTTGCCTATCTTAGCCGGATTGTCACGAAAGTCTATGATAAGACAGTTGGCCCAAACAAAAACTGAAGATGCCTTGACCGGAACAATTGTAGCCAATACAATTGCTTTGTTGAATGGAGCGAAGATTTTAAGGGTGCACGATGTATTAGCGGCAGTGCAAAGCATTCAGGTGCTTGAATCGGTTCGTACAAAATAATTTAGCGTAAAATGATTGATTTGTTTGAGTTAGGAAAGTTTAGGTTTACATTGATCAATTTGATAGATGTATTTCTGGTGTTATTGATTTCTATTCAATTGTACAAATTGTTGAAAGGCAGTTTAGCTTTTAATATTTTGATAGGCTTGCTCATCATCTATCTATTTGGATTAATTGTTCGTTTTTTTGAAATGCCTTTGTTGGAAGGAATTCTAAGTCAATTTGCACAAGCAGGCGTATTGGCTGTACTTATCGTATTTCAACAAGAAATTAGAAAGTTTTTATTGATACTTGGCAACAGTTCATTTCTCGGAGAAAATAAATCCTGGCTCAATATTTTCCCATGGAGATGGAAAATACAAGATACTTTTTCTACGCCATTTGAGGATATTGTGGATGCTTGTGAAACCCTTGCATCAACAAATACAGGAGCCATTATTGTTTTTCCAAAAACTTCTGAAATGAAATTTATTGGCACATCAGGGCAAATGATCAATGCCGATATCAGCAAGAAATTATTGATTTCCATTTTTAATAAGAACAGTCCTCTACACGATGGGGCAGTTATTATATCAAAAGGCAAAATAAAAGCGGCAAATTGTGTTTTACCTGTAAGTGAAAACCCTTCAATTCAAAATAGTTTTGGACTTCGACACTTATCAGCCATTGGCATTACCGAACAAACGGATGCAGTAGTAATGGTTGTGAGCGAGGAAAGGGGAGTTGTAAGTTATGTTTCTGAAGGGAAAGTATACGAAAACTTGAGTGCAGCTCAAATGATAGACCGATTGACCAAGGATTTCTCAAACGAAATGCTAGGTGTTTCTTAATTCCTAAAATTGTCAAATTGCAATGGCAATTCAAAGTCCGCTGTTTTGATTGCAGCAATTACCTCCTGTAAATCATCAATTTTTTTTCCAGTAACCCTAATCTGATCATCATGAATAGCCGCTTGCACTTTTAGGCCTGAAACTTTAATAAAGTTCACTATTTTTTTTGCTTGTTCTTTGTCAATTCCTTCTTTCAGTTGAATGCTTTGTAACATAATTTTACCACTTGGACTTGGCTTTTTAGAAAGGTCTAAACTTCTTACATCGAGTCCTTGTTTGCTGAATTTGCTGAGGATGATGTCTATAATGGAAGACAAAGCCATTTCTTGTTTTGCTTCCAATGCCAATTGCTTGTCTTTCTTGTCAAATTCAATGGTACAAGACTCATCTTTTAAATCGTAGCGGGTGAGCAATTCTTTTTTAGCAGTTTGAATTGCATTGTCAATTTTTTGCAAATCAATTTTATTAGATATATCAAAGCTTGGCATATGTATAGTTTGTTTTATAAAGCTAAATTTTGGTAAAATTATGTTTAAAATCAAACAATTGAAATTCTATTTTGTAAATTCGTTATATGAAAAAAATAGCAATGCTTGGAGTAGGAGCTCTTTCTCTTGTTTTGTTGTATAGTTCTTGTAAAAAAACGGATTCATCTACAACCACTCAAACAAATGATCCCTCATTTGTAAATGGCTTGTATTTAACCAAAGCCAGCAATTTACAAATCAATTTCACATACGGTTTTGGCAGTGATTCATTGGTTTTCAATGATAAAAACTACATCAATGCCTCCAATGATACGTTTGATATTGAAGATTTGAAGCATTATTTTTCAAATTTTGCCATTCAAAAGGCAGACAGTACTTGGATTTATTTTCAAAACATCAATTTGGTTGATGTGAAAAATGGCAGAAACTTGACCTTGAATTTTCCCAATATACCTGCTGGAAACTACAGCGCCATTGCGTTTGATTTAGGATTAGATAAAACACACAATTCATCAATGGGTTTTGAAGGTGATTTAGACCCAGCTTGGGGCATGTATTGGACTTGGAACACAGGTTATGTTTTTTTTAGAATGATGGGAAGAAATCCAAGAACGCAAGAGGGTTATTCCCTCGATTTAGGTGGAGACAATAATTTACCACATTTGGTGCTTTCGTTAGCTGATTTTAAAGTGAAATCAGTAATGCCTCAAATAGGCATTCACATGGATTTGAACGAGATTTTTCAGAGCCCAAGTAATTACAGCTTCGTAAATGACGGCATGGCAATTCACTCCAATACCTCTCCAGGAGCCATAAAACTAGCTAAAAATATGGAAGACATGGCCAAGGTTGTAACTTTAAAATAAAAAAATGAAATTAGGGAATAAAGTTGGCTTGCTGCTTTTGGTGATAGCTTGTAAAAAAGACTTGCCAATTGAAAATACTTCGTACAATCCAATTCCGTATCAGTTGCAATTGCCTATCGGCAGAACCTGGACACAGTTCCCAATTCCCAGTGAAAATCCATTAACTGTTGAAGGTGTAAGTTTGGGAAAATTGTTGTTTGAAGAAAAAATGCTTTCGGCTAACAATGCTATTAGTTGTAAATCATGTCATCAACCAGCATATGCTTTTTCAGATGGGGGGAAGCAATTTAGTGAAGGAATCAATCAATTGAAAGGCAACAGAAATGCTCCTGCTTTGTTTAATTTGGGCTGGACTGAATTATACAATATAACGGGACACCGTTTTTTTTGGGATGGAGGCAAAGGCAGTTTGGAACAGCAAGTAATTGGGCCAATTGTAAACCCAGTTGAAATGGCCTCAAATACAAAAGAGGTGGTCAATAAACTACAAAATTCACCAACTTATCCTAGATTATTCAAAAAAGCATTTGGAACAGACAGCATTACCATTGGTTTGGTTGCCAAAGCCATTTCACAATATGAACGTACCCTTATCAGTGGAAATTCTTATTATGATAAGGCAGAAAGGAGAGAGAGACTCAGAACCCCTAGCGAACAAAATGGAATGATTATTTTTAGTACTGAAAAAGGGGATTGTTTTCATTGTCATGGAAATTTGAGTTCAGCCTTTTTTACTGATTTTAATTTTCATAACAATGGTCTCGATGAAGTTTCACTTGATTCTGGATTGTTTCGTGTTACAGGACTGCCGGCAGATAGAGGTAAGTTTAAAACGCCAAGTCTCAGAAATTTGGTTTTTACAGCACCTTACATGCACGATGGCAGATTTAAAACCCTTTGGGAAGTCATTGAATTTTACAATTCCGGCTTTAAAAATAGTCCTACTTTAGATCCATTTATCTCTAAACACATTCCAAATGGAGGTTTAAATTTAACTCCAATTGAAAAAACCGATTTGTACAACTTTTTGGTCTCACTTTCTGATACTGATTTTGTGCTTAAACACAAGTAACTCATTTACTTGCTAAAATAAGTACTGTAGTTTTGGAATTTCATAAACTAATTCCTACTTTTGATTCAATTGACTTTCGGAAAAATGAATCGTATGAATAAACAAGTACAAAAAATTTTATTTATTTTTTTAGCATTGGGTTTGCTTTTTGTAAACAAAAGCTATGCGCAGTATTGCAGTTGGCCTGTAACAGATGTGGATGATGAAGACATTACTTCAGTTCAAATTGTTGGTGCTAATGGAACATTCATTAACAACGTAACAGCATGTTCAGCACCTACAGCAGCTACTTCTACTCAGTATAACTATTACGGAGCTGTTTCATTCAACAAAGAGGGTAAGGTTATTCAACCCTTGGTTTTAGTTCCGGGTAAATCTTATTCTATTACAGTCGAAATGGCTTGGTGTGGCACAGGTTCCTATGCCAACTTCATCAAAGTATGGATCGATTTCAATAACAACTTCTTATTTGACGAGCCTGCTGAGCTTGTGTTTGCAAATTCAGACGTTAGACAAAGTAACTTTTCATTAAATCCTGGTCCAATTTCATACACAAGTCCCCCATTCACTGTTCCAACAGGTGCAAAAATTGCAAGTTCACGCATGCGTGTAGCCTTGTATGAAAGTGCTGGGGCAACTGCAATGCCTCCAGCATTTACTTCTTGTTCAGGTGCAACATGGGGTGAGGCAGAAGATTACGATGTCAACATCAGCAATACGGCTTCATCAAATCCAATGTTGCCACCAATTGCAGGTATTTATCCGAGTTTACCTTCTCCAAATTTTGTAGCTGGTATGGATACAGTATGGTTAAACAGCCCTCAAAAATTAGTAAGTACAAGTACATACGCTGGTCGTAGTTTTTGGGATTTACCTGAAGAATTAGTTTTGGCTCCTGGTTACGCTCGTCAAAGTGTTGCTAGAACTACTCAAAAATATATTGATACAGCCAAATACAACCAAAGTTTTACCTACACCTTTAACAGAAGGGGATTCTGGCCTGTTAGATTGTTAGCAGTCAATGGCATACGTAGAGATTCATTGAGAGACAGTGTTTTAAGGTATATTTATGTAGACACACCTAATGCCGCTCCAGTAAGTAATTTCTTTACACCTCGTAAAAAAATTGGAACCTCTGAATATGTGCCATTTATTGATTTAAGTGATAGAGGTCCAAACCAATGGGCTTGGTGGTATTACAGAAGTTCAGACAGTTCGCAGTGTAATATGTGTAATACGAACCCGTTCTTCCCTAATTTCTTTTTTAATGCAACCGATCAGAACCCATTATTTTTTGGAGGAGACCCTGGAAAATGGACAGTTTGTTTGCAAACATGGAATTTAAGGGGTTGGGATACAACCTGCTACAAAGATTATATAGAAGTATTAAACGGATACAATGTATGTAGTGCCAATTTCGGAAAAGTAACAGACCAAGAAGGCTTTATGTATGCTGCTTCAGGTCCTTCTTTCTCATACACCAGATCACAAGTTGCTGGTTGTGCGGGTATCAATATCAATCCATGTGCAGACAGCGTGATATTTTTTATTGATAGAATAAAAATGTTGCCAAGTGATTCATTGGTATTCCATAATGGTGAAACAGTTTCTTCACCAATTATTGCAACAATTGGTGGTTCTGATAGGGCTAATTTGCCTTCAAATATTCAGATCAATGGTGTAAGATGTGGTAACAATGTTTTGGTTAGATACAAAACAGGTACAACAACAGTTCCTACTCCTTATGATTCTGCTGGTTTTTCAATTAGATGGTTGGGTACGCCACCTTCGTTTACTAAGCCAAAAGCAGCAATGGTTTTGCCAGATACCATATTCAGCCAACAACCAGTTTCATTTCAATCAAAAGCAACAGGTAAAATTATCAATTACCTTTGGGATACAGATGGAGATGGCTTATATGATTCAACAGTTGCAAATCCTACAAGAACATTTGTTGTGAATTCTGCCAACTTTAAAAACCTATGTTTAATTGCATACAATTGCGTTGGAAGTGATACAGTTTGTAAAACAGTTATGTTTATGCCTGTATTCCAAAAACCAGAAGCAAGGTTTACTGCAGACAAATTCAATGGTTTCAATACTGATACTTTCAGGTTAAAAGATTTGAGTTTAAATGGACCAAACAAATGGAGATGGACCATTACACCAGCTCCACAATTTTTATTAGGTACAACTGCTACAAGTCAAAACCCAGTAGTAAGATTAACATTAAGAGCAAAATACACAGTTAGGTTGGTAGCAACCAATGATATAGGTTCAGATACACTTACTCAAGTTGACTACATCAATATTGGTGCGTATGATCAACCTCAATGTTTGAATGATATTTCTCAATCAGATGGTAGTGTGGGTATCTCAAAAGTAACGATGGATGGGGGCTTAGATGCCATCAGTCATCCAAATCTGCCTTGTTACTTGGCCTTTGATGGAACAATTTATGCAGATTTGTACAGAGGTCAATCACCAACTTTAACAGTTGTTAGGCCTTCAACTACCAATGTAACTGCTATGGATACAAAAGCTTGGATTGATTTTAACATGGATGGCTTATTTACCAATGATGAGATTGTTTTAGACAAGGTAGGTTTGTTAGGCTTGAGTACCAGCCAGAAGGTAGCCATCAGTCAAACACAACGTTTGGGTTCAACCCGCATGCGTGTTGGTGCAACAATTAGCCAAACAAAATTGGTAAACAGTGTAACCTTTATGGGAGCATTTAGAGATTATATCTTGAACTTCCCAAGTGATACTGTTAAACCAAAAGTTTCATTAAAAGGAAATACAAGCATCGAAACAGAAATCAATAAATCATATGTAGATTCAGGAATTTTAGCAACTGACAATATAGAAGGTGATATCAGCGCTAAATATGAAATTTTAGGTACTGTTGATACAAGTAAAGTAGGGCCAAACTACTTGAGGTATATTGTAAAAGATTTGTACGGAAATGTTTCGGATACCTTAGATAGAACGGTGTTTGTCATTTTAAACCAAACTGGACCTTCTATTCAATTGTTGGGAGATACCTTGCAATATGTAGAAGTGAAAAAGCCTTATGTAGAATCTGGTGTAATAGCCAAAGACAACCAAGGTCAGGTTTTAGCTGCAAACAATGTATATGTTAAAGGATATGTAAATATTACGCAGTTGGGTACTTACAGTCTAAAATATGTTGTAACAGATGCATTTGGAATGACTGCAACTACGAAGAGAACAGTTGTCGTTGGTGATACTACAAGACCTGTTATCACCCCATTATTAACTCCTAACAAAGCATTTTATGTTCATCAAGTGAAAACAGCAATTGATTTACAACAAATTGTAAGAGTTACCGATAATTATTCTAAAGATTTGATACCTACTTGGAAGGGTGTTGTAGACATCAACAATGTAGGTAGCTATTTCATTATTTACAATGCAATTGATGGTGCTGGAAATAAAGCAAACGAAGTAGTAGTAGAAGTGAAGGTTACAGATAATGTTCCTCCAGTGATCCAATTACAAGGAGACAATCCATTGAAATGGGATGTTTACCAATCATTTATTGATCCAGGTTATAGCGTTACAGATAATTTATGGCCAAGAAATACACTTACGGTTACAATGAAGCCTGCATTTGTTAATACAAGTACCAAAGGTAAAATTACCAGATGGTATTATGCAACCGACCCATCTGGAAACATTGATTCAACATCACGTGAAATAGAAATTTTGGATAGAACAAAACCTTCTGTGAAATTGTTAGGTGGAGAAACTGTCAACTTAGGTAGATGGTGCGAATTCAAAGACCCAGGTGTTGAGTTAATTGACAATTTTGATACAGATGCTGATATGCGTCAACCTGGTAGATTCATAGTATCAAGTACTTTACCTTTGATTCCAGGATTTTCTGATAGATGGTTTGGAGATGTACCAGGTTTATTTAGTATCTCTTACAGAGTTACCGACTTATCAGGTAACCAAAGTGAATTAGCTATCAGATATATCAATGTAATGTCAACATCATGTGTTAACGGTGTTGCAGAAGCAATCAACATTGATAAATTGATGAGCATCTATCCAAATCCAAGTAATGGCGTATTTAATTTTAGATTGGTACAAGCATTAGACCAAGATGTGAAATTGTCTGTATTTGATATTCAAGGTAAACTATTGAATAGCAGAGTAATCAATGGAAACAATTTGAGAGAAGAGAACATTGACTTGACAGGTGCAGAAAAAGGAATTTACTTGCTCAAAGTTGAAACTGGAAGTAAAGTATATACTAGAAAATTACAGATTGACTAATCAACTCAGATACATACTTAAAAGGGGCTTCGGCCCCTTTTTTTATGCTTGTTCAAAGCTAATTTTTAGCACTAATTTAGTCTTTTCAGTAACTGCAAAATTTTGATCAATACACAAAGGTAATAATGCAGCTATTTGGTCATTTACTAAAAGTTTAAAGGCATTTTTTCTTTGCAGATGAGAAACCTTTTTATCTGTAAAATAGTTTCCTATTGTTTTATGACCCTTCATTCCAAATGCTTGAATCATATCTCCTGCATTGATAGAAGTTAATTGAAAGGGTACTTCTAATGTTTCTAGCCCAAGGTACAATGTTCGGGCTTCCTTAAATTCAGTGGGTTTATCTACTATTTCAATTGTAAATTCAAGGTCATTAATTGTTGCTTTGAATGGGAATGAATGAATTGAAATTGAGAATGAATCCCGTTGATTTGATTCAATAATTTCTAATTGGTTTTTATTGACAAATAACTGGTAGTGATCTGTATTGAAGATACTTCCAAAATTAGCTAAAAAAATGCATTGGAGTATGTCGTTTATTTGGTATTTATTGAATCCGAAAAACTGTAATTGATGCATTAAAAATTGAGCTGGATAGGTCTGGTTTTTAATGGTATTTAAATCAATATGAGACAAAGGTTCAATCTTGTTTTCTTTTGATTCAAAATAGGCAGCCCACTCGCTTAAATCTTGTGCATGCAAAGCAGCATTTTTATTGATTTCTTTTAATACAGGTAAAACGTGGTGCCTGATTTTATTTCGGGTGTATTTGTCTTCAAGATTGCTACTGTCTGTTCTGAAGGGAATATTGTATGTTTCTGCAATCTGATGAATCGCAGATTTGTCAAAGCACAATAAGGGTCTAACGATGTTGTCTTTTTTAATGGCAATTCCCCTCATTCCATTTAAGCCAGTTCCTCTAATTAAATTAAAAATGAGAGTTTCTAACTGGTCATCAAGGTGGTGGGCAGTTGCAATTTTATTGAAGCCATGCTCAATCAATAAACCTTGAAACCAATTGTATCTTAATGTTCTAGCCAGTTCTTGAATTCCAGTTTTTGAATCTTTTAAATTAGCAGTTTCAGTAAATCTTTTCGAGTAAAAGGCTATACCTAATTGATGAGAATAAGACTTTACAAGTTCCTCATCTAAATCTGAAGATTCGCCTCTTAGTCCATAGTTACAATGGGCAACCGCAATTTTATATCCTAACTGATAGAGTAAAGTTAAAAGTACCATTGAATCAATTCCACCGCTAACTGCAACAATAATTTTATCTTCTTTTCGAAGGAGTTGTTTCAATAAGATAAACTGTTCAATAATAGATGTCATTCATACAAAATTAGTTAGTTTTGAACTCATAAAGGAATTTTCACAATCTCTTTGCCATTTAGCATGAAAGATAGAATCATAATTGTTACTTTTTTTAGTTTGCTTTCAAATCTAATTTGGGCCCAAAAAAGCCCAATAGAAATAGTTTCAGCCAAAACTGCTGAAATTGTAAATATAAAAGGGAGTGAACTGACTAAATTAATTGGAGCTGTTGCCTTGAAGCAATCTGGCACCTTTTTATATTGTGACAGTGCATTGTTTTATGAAAAATCAAACAGGGTTGAAGCTTTTTCGAATGTAAAGCTGATTCATCAAGATACCATTACGATTACCGGAAACTACCTCAACTATGATGGCAATAGCAAAATGGCCTTTGTAGATGAAAATGTAAAGTTAAATGACAGAACCTTGTTATTAGAAACAGAAAAACTTGAATTTGACTTGAACAGACAAATTGGTTATTACCAAAATGGGGGTAAAATAACCAGTGGCCAGAGTATTCTAAAAAGTGTAAAAGGGAATTATTATTCTGAGTTGAATGAATTTTATTTTCAAAAAAATGTAAAAATAGACCATCCTGATTACAATGTAATTTGTGATACTTTGATGTATCAAACTCGATTAAAGATTGCAAATTTTTATGGACCCACAACTATCTCAAGTAAAACAGAACAAATAAAATGTTCTAATGGATGGTACAATACAGTTACCGATCAAAGTCAGTTCAGCAAGAAAACTATCTTATATGCTGAAGGTAAAATATTGAATGCTGATAGTTTGTACTATGATAGAAAAAGACAATTTGGTTCAGCATTTAGAAATGTTGTTTTGTTTGATTCTGTTCAACAAATTACCTTATTTGGAAATTATGGACAAGTGAATGGTAAGCTTAAAAAAGCATTGGTCACCAACAAGGCTTTAGCAATAAAAATTCAAAATAAGAAAGACAGTATTTTTTTATTGGCAGATACATTGTTTTTAATGCAAGAAAAGCCAAAACAGAAAGCCTGTGTTTTGGCATATAAAAATGTAAAAGTGTACAAGCAAAATTTGCAATCAATTGCGGATTCCGCCGCTTATATGAACCTAGACTCTTGTTTAACTTTATATGGAAATCCATTGGTTTGGTCAGGAAAAACTCAAATGAGTTCAGATACTGTCTTGTTTCTATTTAAATCCAGTAAACTAGATTCAGCAGTTTTCTTAGGAAATGCTTTTTTCGCAAATCAAGAAAAAACAGTTCATTTCAATCAGTTAAAGGGTAAAAATTGTTTTGCTAAATTTGACAGTGCCAATATTGATTTACTCAATGTATCTGGGAATGCACAAAGTATTTACTATGCCAAAGAAGACAGTGTCAATTATATTGGTGTGAATTTAATCAACTGTGGTGAAATGACCTATTTTTTTGAAAAGGGTGAATTGAAAAGAGTTGTATCATTATTCAATCCTGAAGGCAAAATTTACCCTTTAGATGCCTTAAAACCCCATGAATTAAAATTAAAAGGCTTCAAATGGAGCTTACTAAATAGGCCTCAAAAGCCTGTTTTTCAGTAATAAAATAAAATTAAAAGGTATATTTCTTCAATTCTTTGAATTTTATCAGAGAATTCTTATTTTTGGGTTTATTGATATCCATAAATTCGTATGAAATATTTCTACAACAAATTCTTTTTTAGAACAATTCTTTTGGGGATTTCCCTCTTGTTAATTGGCAAACAAGATGTGTTTGGTCAAACAGGTTTAAAAGGAAATACCACTTACATTGTAAATGGTGATACAGACAGGGTTGCGCCTGTTGATACCTTTTGTAATTTAACTGGTGCAAGTACAGGTCCAGCCTATGGCTTATTAAGTTATTTAAATGCATTTGGTATTGATTTTGCCTCTGCTCAAGGGCAAATTACTTTTTTGTTAACAAATGGATATTCAGGTATAGAGCCCAATATACTCAATATTGGTTCAAGTGGAGGAGTTGGAGGTTGGCCCAACATGTTTGCCAATTCAACTAGGCCAATTGTAATGAAACCAGCACCTGGTAATAACTTTGTAATTACTTCAACTGCAACTATAGGTGCTAATAAATCTTTGGTAAGCTTCAATGGTGCATGGTTTTTTACCATTGATGGACAAAGTATTGACGGGCAAAGAAACATCAGTTTTAGATTGCCACTAAATGCAGGAACGAATACAAGAGTTGTTGATTTCATGCCTACGACAGGACAAAAATGTCAACATTTAGGCATCAAAAATTGTCAATTGGTTGGGATTAACGCTACCACTACACAGCCAACTTTTGCAGGAGTTTATTTAGGGGGAGCTACTTCAAATTCATTCGTTGCGCTCTCAAGATCAGAAAATTTAACCATTGTAAATAACGAGATTTTAGGAACTGTAAATGGGATTTTCATCAAAGGAAGAGGTAACGTTCAAAATAACCACGAAAAAAATATTACAATTACTGATAATATTATCGGAGGGTATTCTACTCCTCAAAACACCAATCAAATTTTTTCTGAAAACTTTGAACAAAACAATGGAACAGAAATTGCTAAATCTGGTTGGACTCAAGTTGATACCGCGGCTAGAAATCCCATTAGAGTTATAAACAGCGGACTTTCTTATACAGGATATGAAGCCTCGGGAATTGGTAATAATATTTATCTCAATAGATCTGGACAAAAAGTATTTAAAAATGCAGCTAGTGATGTAAATTCTGGTTCGCTTTATGCTTCCTGTATCATCAGGGATTCTATTGCAGGAAGTGGTAATTATTTTATGGGTTTGATTCCCAGAGGATTAACAACTCCAATTGGTAGATTGCACATTAGATCAGGTGCAAATCCCAACCATATTTTTACAGAAACATTTAACGGAACTCCAGGAAATTCAATCTTAGGAAGTGGCTGGTATGCTAGCTCGGTTAACGATAGCGCTATCAATTACAGCAGGAATGCTTACAATACTTTTACAGG
>Ga0114968_10001651_pt1 | contig 17133 bp, 19 predicted proteins | sample M_130807_EF_Meta_FD_87020 | JGI IMG/M metagenome (GOLD analysis project Ga0114968, IMG submission 87020) | Freshwater microbial communities from Lake Montjoie, Canada to study carbon cycling - M_130807_EF_MetaG | ecosystem: Environmental > Aquatic > Freshwater > Lake | place: Lake Montjoie...
AGCAGCTTCGCTTCGCCATCCGGCCCCTCAAAGCGCTCCAACCACGCCTGCCGCTGCGGCACCTCCGCCAGCAGGTGGAAATGATTCCCCATGAGGCAGTAGGTCAGCACCTTGATGCCACAGAACTCCGCCATGCGCCAGATCACCCGGCGCAGCGCCTCCTTCTCCACGTCGTCAAAGAACACTTCCCCGCCGCAGGTGCGGGACATCACATGATAACAATATGACTCTAGCGGCCCCTTCCCCAGGACGCGGAACCTGCCGCCGGACCACGAGCGCGCGCCAGGATAGAGCCCCGTTTTCGCATTCACCCCGACAAGCTGTTCTTCGAGCGGGAGCGCCTGGGGATCAGAGGATTGAGCGGGTTTCATGGGGGCGGATGATGTAGAGGAAATCAGGTGCGTCAAACTAAATGCCTGGCATCTTTTTCTGTGGCGGGATGAATTGTTGGAGGCCATTGCTGCAGTGACCAACCCGGAGCGCTCCGGGAGACGAGAACCCAGGGCCAAGAAACGACGCCCCAAAACGCATCAACTGCTCACTAAGCCACGTCATGATTTCCAGGAAATTCCTCACCGCGAAAAATATCGAAAGGCGGCTTAATTAAGTGCCATTCATGCCTAGCATCTTTTTTTTGGCATCTTTTTTCCGTTGTTTTCGTTGCGAGCTCTTCGCCATTCGCGACGGCATCAACGATCTGCGCAAGCAACTGCGCTCAGACTAGGCCTGTTGCGGCGCAGCCGGGCTACATTCGCAGGGACTTCCAAGGCTCTTCCTCGCTGTGATCAACGAGCCCGGGCTCATCTGCCTTGGCGGGAGACAGGATCGCCAGGAAGACGAGCATTTCGTCACCCACGTTCCAGGTGCCGTGGATTTCACCCATAGGAATGAAGGCCGTGTCACCAGGGCCGAGAATTTTCTTCTGCTGGCCGACCCACTGCTCGGCCTTGCCAGAAATGATGTAGATCATCTCCTCCCGGGTCGGGTGCGAGTGGAAGGGATGGCTGCGCCCCGGCTCCATGTTGGCCCGCACCATCATGAGGTGCTCGTTGGTCACGATGTCGCTGCGGCAGATCCACTCCTCCAGCGTCCACGGGGAGAGGAAGTCGATTTTTTCGGCAGCAGTGACGAAACGGCGGTTGGCGATGGCGTCGGACATGGTGAGGAATGCTAGCGTGATGAGATCTCCCCGGCAAGCTGTGCGATGCACCTGTGGCTATCCGTTTTGCCACTTCAATACGTGAACAAATCCTTCACCACCCAGGGGCGCTCGATCTCCACACCCTTCTGCTGCATGAGGAGATTCAGGGCATCGGCCATGCGTTGTTTCATGTGCTTGGTCAGGCGGCGGCCCTTGCGGGCGCGCTGCACGGCTTTGTGGGTCATGGGCTCCGTACTAGCGGCCACGAGGGCGTGATTTCCTAGTTCATGCTCGGTCATGATCCCGTCCAGAGGCTGCACGCCCATGTTGCGCTCGATTTCGTCTTGTCCCATGATTCCCTCTCATTCCGCAAACCGTCATCTGCAATCTGAATTCCAGCCATGCGCATTCTCCTCACCACCACCAGCTATCAGGACACCCCCGGCGACCACCACGAGCTGCTCGCCGCACAAGGCTACGATGTGCAGCGCGAACGCGGTCCGCTACCGGAAAGCCGCATGCTGGAACTGGCGGGCGAGTTTGACGCCTTCCTTTGCGGCGACGATGAAATCACCCTCGCTGTGTTGGACAAATCTCTGCCACGCCTGCGGGTGATCTCGAAATACGGCATCGGTCTGGACAAGATCGACGTGGCGGCCTGCACGGAGAAGAAGCTGCCCGTGCTCTTCACCCCCGGCGTGAATCACACCACCGTGGCCGAGCACACCTTCTGCCTGCTGCTCGCGCTGGTGCGCAATCTGGTCGATTCCGCCAACTCCGTACGCAACGGCCAGTGGAAGCGCGTCACCGGCCATGAAATCTGGAACAAGACCATCGGGATCGTCGGTCTGGGCCGCATCGGTCAGGAGGTGGCGAAACGCGCCGCAGCCTTCGGCATGAAGATCCATGCCATGGATCTGCCGCAGTATTGGCCCAAGGCCTTCGCCGATGAATTCAGCATCACCCAGCATGAGCAGATCGAAACGATGCTGCCGCACCTCGATGTGCTGAGCCTGCACGCGAACCTGAGCGAGAGCACCCGCCATCTCATCAACGCCGAACGCTTGAAACTGGCGAAGCCCGAACTGCTCGTCGTCAACACCTCCCGTGCCGAACTCGTCCACATGGCCGACATGATCGCCGCGCTGGATGCCGGTAAGGTCGGCGGCTATGGCACCGACGTGCTTGATGAGGAGCCCCCACCTGCAGACCACCCGCTGCTCAAGCATCCTAAGGCACTTATCACGCCGCACATCGGCTCACGCACTTATGAGAGCGTCCCTCGCCAAGCCATGCGTGCCACGCTGAACCTTGTGAACTACCTCAAGGGCGAGAAGGATGTGATTCAGGCGAACAAGTGGTGAGGTTTACCAAGAGCCAGATCACCGCGCTAAGTCCGAAAGAGTTTCTGCAAAAGCTTCCGGTTCATAGAGTGCTTGTCGTTCACAAGCCGCGTCCTGTACATCCATTTATTTCAGCCCCCGTTTACAACATCCCATGCTCCTTGAAACTGAAGTAAGGCAGCGGGCGTGAATCGGCAGGGGTGCCGATGATCATGTGGTCCTGGAGCAGGAGCCCGGTGGCTTCTGAGGCTTCGCGGAGGCGGCGGGTGATGCGGCGGTCAGCCTCGCTCGGGGTGGGATCGCCGGAGGGATGGTTGTGAACGAGAATGTAGGCGAAGGCGTTGTGGATGAGCACCTTCCGCAGCAGATCGCGTGGCTGCGCGATGCATTCGTTCAGGCTGCCTTTGAACGCCTCCTCACTGCGCATGACCGCGAGCTTGGTGTTGAGCAGAATGATGCGAACGGATTCGTGGCCGAGGGCCTGCATCTCGGGAGCAATGTAGTCGTAGATGCACTGCGGACGGTCGAGGACGATTTCGGCGTGCGACGGCTCCTGCGCGGAACGACGGCCAAGCTCAAAAGCGGCGGCGAGTTTGGCCGTCTTCGCGGGACCGAGCGCTTTGATCTTGCTGAGGACGGCAGGTTCGAGGCGCGAGAGGTCGCGCAGGGATTTGTAGTCACGCAGGATGCGCTGGCCGATCTGCAAGGCGTTTTCACCTTTCGTGCCGGTATTGATGAAAAGGGCGAGGAGTTCCGCGTCCGAGAGTGCCTGCGGTCCGAGGCGGAGCAGACGCTCACGCGGTCGGTCGTTTTCCGGGATGTCGTGGATGCGGCTCATGAGTCAGTCGCTGTTCTCAGGTTGCCGTTTGCTGCGTTAGACGAGTTTAGACCATCAATGAATGGCCCGGCACTGATCCAGCAGGCTGTGCAGATAACCGACGATGTCTTCGAGCGCCTGTTTGTGCGGCGAGGCATTGAGACAGCCCAAATCAGCGCGTGCTTCGAGGAGCATGTTTTGCGCGAATTTGACCGCACGTTCAACGGCACCTTCGTAGTCGGCGATGCCGGCGAGAATGGTGGTGTCCATCGGCTCTCCTTTGAGCAGCATGCGGCTGAGCTTTTGCTTCTGCGCATCGGTGGCACTCTCGAGAAGATACAGGATGGGCAGCGTGAGCTTGCCGCGTGCGAGGTCGGTGCGGAGAGTTTTGCCGACGGTTTTTTCGTCACCGACGATGTCGAGACAGTCGTCGTAGATCTGGTAGGCGGTGCCGAGCTTGAGGCCGTAGTCGCGCAGTGCAGACTGTACTGACTCGGGCTGATGATTGAGACGGGCGCCCAGTTCGCTAGCGGCGGCGAAGAGCGCGGCGGTCTTCATCTCGATCATCTTGAGATAATCGGTGATGGAGAGATTGAAATCGAAGCGGCGCTGAGTTTGTAGGATTTCGCCGGTGCAGACATCCCGCGAAGCACGGGCGATGGTGCGGCAGACATGCGAATCTTCGAACTCGGTGGCGAGTTCGAGCGCGTAGGCGAAGAGGCTGTCCCCCAGCAGGACACTCAGACTGCTGCCCCATTTGGCGACGGCGGTGGGCTGGGCGCGCCGAATGTCCGCACCGTCCATGATGTCGTCATGAACCAGGGAGGCGATGTGGACGAGCTCGAGAATGACGGAGAGCCGCGTATGCCCGTCATTGGTGCCGCCGGTGGCACCGCCAGCGAGCACGGCGAGCGCGGGGCGGATTCGTTTGCCGGAAGTTTTGCAGACGTAGCTCACATACCCTTCGACACCTGGATCGAACGCACGCGCCTGTTCGAGGATGGCTGTTTCCACGCGCTCCAAGTCGGCCCGCACGAGATGAAACGGAAAGACAGGGTTGCTGGCGCTGAGGGCGGGGGCTGACATGGAAATCTGTCTATTCCATCCACCACGGCAGGGGCTTCGTCAAATGCCGTGCGGTTGCCTCGCAAAGGCAAACTTTCAAAAGAAATGAAAGCTGTGTCTCACTACGAGCGCCGGACGGCCAAAAGCCCCCTGACGATGGCCTCGGCCAATTTCTGGCGATGCGCGGGATCGGCACAGCGCAGAGCCTCGCGTTTGTTGCTGAGATAACCACATTCGACGAGCACGGCCGGCATCTCGGTTTCCCGCAGAACCTTGTAGTTGCCATGGAAAATGCCACGCATGCCGCCTGTGACCCGGCTTTTCATCGAACGGCTGATGGCCGAGGCAAGCGACTTGCCGCGTGAGCTGCGGTAATACACCTCCGCGCCGGCAATGCTGGTTTTGCGACTGCCATTGAAATGAATGCTGACAAACACCGCCGAAGAAACCCGATTGGCGATGCATGCCCGCTTCTCGAGTTCCACGAAAGTGTCGGTGCGACGGGTCATGACGGTTTTAAGGCCGCTTGATTTCAGCGCCGTTTCGACGCGCTTTGCGACATCGAGGCAGAGCTTTTTCTCGACCAACTCATTCCAGACAGAGCCCCCATCCTCGCCACCGTGTCCGGCATCAATCACCACCGTGGAAAAGCGCAGGGGCTGCTCTGCCACCTCTGCGGCCGCACCGCCCACGATCAGCGCCAGGCACCAAACAGCGATGCGTGAAAGGCGTGGATGCACGATCTGCTAGGGAATTTTAAGCGTTCTGCCCGCGCGGATCCTGTCGGAAGACAGCCCGTTGGCAGCCTTGAGCTTCGCCACCGTGGTGCCGTTCCGCCGGGCGATGGAGCCCAGGTTGTCGCCGCTTTTGATGGTGTACGAACCACCTTTGTGGGAGCTTTTGCCGCCGGATTTGGATGAGGTCTTTTTCTTGGAGGAACTTCGGGAGGACGAACCGCCATGGGAGGAACGCCAGGATGAATAGTCCATGCCGGCCCCCTGCCCGCCCTCGGCAGCCCAGTCACTTTTGTAATCGCCATTGGCCGCGAATGGATAATCGGCATGTCCCAAAGTGTGCGGCGGCGTGTCCGGTGAACCATGCAGATTGATGACGGGCAGGTCTTTCGGCAGCCCTTTGATGTGCCCCGAGTTTTCACACGCAGCCAGCAGCAGCAGCGGGAGGACCAGACAGGCTCGGAGTGGAATTGGCGGGCAATGATTCATGCGTGGGGTTGCTTCACTTTCGCCATTTTAGCGCAGGAATCAATGCGCTGCACGAAAACGACTGATGCGTTGCTTGACCCGCGGTATGCCATTTTTATCCTTCGCAAGCACGATGATGCGCTCGTGATAATAACCTGCGCCACTGGCAGGGAGGCTGTAACGCCAGTTGGCCAAATCTGCGCCGGGGTCGTTACCTTCCATCGGATTTTTGATCGTATCAAAGACTGTTTTCCCATCCATGCCGATCTTGACCAGGCTGAATTTATGCTCCGAAAAGCCCGTGGAGTAGCGCGTCCCGGTGGAGCCGACATGAAACACCGCATTGATGGAATCTGGAATGGTGTACCCATAGTTGACGGTGCAAAAAACCACCATCAGCGCCGGAATGATGAGGATGGCCGCCGGGGTGAAAAAATACCAGTTCTTTTTGATGAAGGCAGAATTCATGAAGCTGCATGCTGGTGGCGACGATGGCGGCAGGCAAGGTAAAAACACGCGGCAAATCCATGGAACGCTGTTTCGTGCATGTGATGAAATAATTCCAACCGCTGTCTCTGACCGGCCAGGCTGCCAACCTGTTGCCATGCAACAGTGCGGTGATTTCAGGTGAACACCTGTTACAGAGCCTGGCCTCCTGGAAGCGCGGACGCTTCGGTGGTTGTGTACATCAGCTGGCCATCCTTCACCCGCAGGTATTTCACAGCGCCCTGAATGTCTTCTTCGCTGAGACCCGGAACCACAAAGACCCGGCCCCGCGCCGCTCCACGCACCGACATCCCACCACGAACAATGGCTCGCACGGTGTCGATCACGCTGTCGTCCTGCACAAAATTCAGCTCCGCCGCCTGCGCCATCATGCAGGTCGAGCACAGTTCCTGGGCATTGCGACGATCACGAGCAGCATAGACTGAGTCGTTCTGACTGAGCATTGGCACCGCGATTCCGGCCATCACTCCAAGAATAGCAATAAACATCAATGCCTCAAACAGGCTGAACGCCGAGCGAGCCCGGCGTTGCATGGAATTATGGGCGAGTGTTTTCATGGATGCATTCTGTGAATGATGGTAAATTATGATAATTATTGCAATGATGCAACAATAATTTGTCAAATTTACGTAAACCAATCGAACCAGCGTCTCATAATTGATAATGAAAGGGTTGACTGCCTCGTCACTGATTCAAATCCCCCCTCAAATGGGATCATTCCTGCTTGCCAATCCAAGCCAAAAACTCGCGATTGCCATCCGTTCCCTGAATCGATGACTCAATCACCCCCCGCCATTCCAGTTCCGGCCGTGAACGCACAAAATCTCCTATGCGTGCACAGGCCTTGGCATGCAGTTCTGGTTCACGCACAATGCCCCCCTTGCCCACCTCCTCACGGGAAAGCTCGAACTGGGGCTTGATCAAAACCAGGGCATGCCCCCCCGGCCGCAGCACTTGCAGCACCGCAGGCAGCACCAGGGTCAATGAAATGAAAGAGAGATCGGCCACCAGAATGTCCACCTCCTGCCCCACATCCTCCGGGCGCATGTGGCGGAGGTTGAACTGCTCCCGCGACACCACCCGTGGATCGCTGCGCAGTTTCCAGGCAAGCTGATTGGTGCCGACATCAAAGGCGAAGACTTTCACCGCACCGCGTTGCAGCAGGCAGTCGGTGAAGCCTCCCGTGGATGCCCCCACGTCGAAAGCCGTCATGCCCGCCACATCAATGCCGAAGTGTTCCAGCGCACCTTCGAGCTTCAAACCGCCACGGCTGACAAATTTGGGGCGCTCGCGCACGACGATCAGCTCACTTTCATTGACCAGCCAGCCCGGCTGGGTGATACGTCGTCCCATCACACTGACCTCGCCGGCCATGATGAGCCGTTTGGCCTGCTCGCGAGAGGGCACGATGCCGAGCTTCAGCAAGGCGAGATCAAGACGTTCACGCGGCATCTGGAAAAGGATTATTTCCGAATCGGCAAGATGAGCTCGTCACCCGTTTCAATCCGGACTCCCGGGAGAGTGACAGTGCTGTCAATGTCCACGACGGCTTCCGCAGCTTCAATGGTTTCACCCACGATGACACGACCCACCAGCCCGTTGCCACGCCGCACGTCAAATTTCATCCCGCTGCTCAACTGCTTGTCTTTGCCAGCGCTGATCACGGCAAAACCCTGGTCAACATGGGCCTCCACCACCTTGGCAAAGGCCGGCATGCCCAGGAGCTGCTTTTGCAGATCGGTCAAAGGCGCGGCAGCAGTGACTGGCGATGGAAATGTGGCCGGAGTTCCCGGCATCAGATTGCTCCCGGCCAAAGGCGGCGGAGTTGTGGGAGCCGGCACTTCCGGCGGGGGCGGCAGATCTGCCACCGTGACTGGCTTCACCGGCACGGCCAGATCATGGGCGGCCTGCTGCTTGCGCACCAGCTCGAGTTCTTTGCGTGCGCCTTTGGCCTCCTCCTGCGCTTCCCAGGCCAGATAACCGGTGATGGCGAGCAGAATGATTGTCAAAGCCAGGGCATAATGTGAGAGACGCATGAGGCATGCTAGACGCAAGCCAAGTGCGGATCAACCCCTCTCACACTCAGCGCAGCAGTCCCAGCAGTTCACGCATGCGCAGCTCAATGTTGAGCAGGCAGGCCTGCACGCCGGCCAGCCATTCCATGTCGGCACCTTGAGGATGCTGCTGCACCAGTTTGTCCGTGGCGTTCAGCGCGGCGGCAAACAGGGGCAGGCTCTGCTCTAGATCGACCACCAGAAACTGCCACTGGTCTTTGTCCGCCTCGGCGAACTGGCGCAGCACATGGATGAGATGCGCGGCCAGATCCGCCACGGTGGAAAGCAGGCGCAGGACCGCCGGGCGGGTGCGCACCTCTTCATTGAAAACGAGCAAGCTTTGAAAACGCCGCAGTTCCCTGGCCAGCGCCGCCGAACGTGGAACGGGATCCAGTTCGGCACTGCCCCGGGGTTTGGCGGGGGTTTGACGCGGGGGGTCGAGGGTAGGATCCCGCTTGACCGCGCCGAATGGATCGTTGCCCGGCTTGGCAGGTTGAAAGGGGTCGTCGAAACCAGGGCTGTGCAATGCGTCGGCGGATTTTGCATTACGGCTGTTCCCCAGCAGGAAGTGCTTCCGCCGGGCACGATTTTGCCGGAGCATGGCGGCCTCCTCGTCTTTGGTCAACTGCCAGCGCGGCGAGGAGACGCGCAGTTGCAGATGCCAGGACTGGATCAGAATGCGCTGGTGGTCCTGATTGAACCACTCAAAGAACAGCAGATTTTTCAGTCCGGGCGGCTCAGGCAGAGTCAATACCGAGCCCGACTGCGCCCTGCGGCGCGGGAGCTTCGCCACCCGGTAAGAAGCCGTCATCAACCCGCTGTAGCCATGCTGCATCGCAGCAACGGCATCCACATGATCTTCATTGGCATTCGGCAGCGGATTATGAAAGTCCACGCGGCAGCCAGCGATATCGCGCAGAAAATTACCCACCAATTCGACTCGAACTGGCTGACTCAGCCCTGCGAGATGCATCACACCTGTAACCAAGCCGGGCACTTCGTTGGAAAGGTACCCGCCGAGAATGGACGATTCGAGACAAATAATCATTAATTGTCATATAAACTAGAGGCCAGTAATGGCTGCCGCAAGCGGACAAGGGTTTATTAAAGCAAAAATTACCCCGCGTCTCAGCGCACCCACATATTGTGGAACTGTGGCAAGATTGCTGCTTGTTCCACAATACAAGTAATGTTACGGCCCTGTCCACCCCCCTAAACCTACAAACCAAAAAAACATACCATGAAAGACCTCGTTTACCTCAGCCGCTCCTTCGTTGAATTCGGCCCCTTTGCCAAGAAAGAAATCCTCGATTTCCAGAAGCGCGGCATCCTCACTGAAACCGACTATCTGCGTGATGAAGGCAGTGACAGCTGGGTTCATTATCAGGAATGGTTGACCGTTGTTCCAATGCCTGCGCCAAAACTGGTCAAGAAGCCTGCTGAGAAGGCTCCTGCTGCCAAGGCTCCGGCAACGAAGAAATCCAAGAAAGCCGCCTGATGCGGCTTGAGGCCGCAGCGCCTCGCTGGCTCGATCTTCAGTCTGCTACGCGTCCAGCCTCCGTGCTGGACGTGACTCGTTGTTCATGCGAATAGCCCGCGTGAATGAAGCCAACGCCATCACCTCCCGGACCCTGCGCAACGAGCTGTGGCGCTCCATCCCTTCGGGAGTCATCGACACCCTGACCGCCACCTTCGGCATGCTCATTGCCGTGCGGGTGTTTCACATGAGCGATGTGGCGAAGTCCGTCTTTCTCAGCGCCACCAGTGGCGGCATGGTGGCCAGCTTGTTCGTGGTACCGCTCCTGCTGCGGGCGAAAAGCACCATCGCACGCACGGCGGCCAAGGTGCAGCTGCTGGGCGGCTGCTGCATGGCGGTTTCAGCGGCGTTTCCACACAATCCGCAGCTCTACATTGGTGGTCTAAGCCTGGGTTTGTTCTGCCTGACCATGCAGATCCCGCTGATGACGCAGATTTACCGCATCAACTACCCCGCCGCCAAACGCGGCAAGCTGTATGCGGTCACCGGAGTCACGCGGGCGGCAGCAGCCGTGTGCTTTGGGTTTGTGGGCGGCAAACTGCTTGGCTGGAACCTCGGCAACTATACCTGGCTGTTGTGGGCCTTTGCCGCGAGCGGCTTCATCTCGGGCTTCTGGACCTATGGGCTGCCGGTCACAGCGTGGGAGGCACCGGAAAATTCCAGCACCAGCCTTTGGAGCTCCATGCGCTGGGTGCGGAAGGATCGTGACTTCCGCACGCTGCTCATCTCCTGGATGATGATGGGCATCGGCAATCTTGCGGCTGCGTGTCTGTTCGTCGAATACCTGGCCAATCCCCGCCACGGCATCAACCTGAGTGAGTTCAATGTCGCCTGGATCACCGGCGTGGTGCCAGTGCTGGCCCGCGTGGTGTTTTCCTACCCCTGGGGATTGGTCTATGACCGCTTCCACCTCTTCACCGTACGCGCAGTCCTCAATGTTTTCTTCGCCGCAGGCATCCTGTGTTTCTTCCTTGGCCACAACCTCTTCTGGTGGACCTTTGGCATGGCCTTGTGGGGCATGGCCAATGCCGGTGGCAACGTCACCTGGGCGCTCTGGGTCACCAAGCTCGCTGACAAACATGCGGTGGCTGAGTACATGAGCGTCCATACCTTTCTCACCGGGGTGCGCGGCCTCATTGCCCCATCCCTGGCTTTTGCCATGATCAAAGTCATGTCGTTCGACGCCTTCGCCATTGTCTGCGGCATCACCATCCTCTCCGCCAGCTGCTTCATCGGCGTCCGCGCCCGCAGCAATTCTGAATCCTCCGACCGCCTCCGTCCTGGCTCCAATCACGAACACTTATGAACGTCCATCTCGTCCAAATTGACTCCGTATGGGAAGACCGCGCTGCCAATCTTGCCAAGGCGCGCCAACTGATCGCCAGCGCCAGTCCGCAGCCAGGATCGCTCATCGTCCTGCCCGAAACCTTTGCCACCGGTTTCAGCATCAACCTAGCCGTTACCGCTGAGCCTGAGAATGGCCCCACCGAGCAGTTCCTGCGCGAAATGGCGGCGCAGTACCAAAGCTGCGTCGTTGGCGGCGTGGTGACACAAACCGACGATGGGCGCGGGATGAACCAGGCCCTCGCCCTCGCCCCAGATGGTACCGTCCTTGCCCGCTACACGAAAAACTACCCCTTCAGCCTGGGCGGCGAATGTCAGGCGCATACCGCAGGCACGGAGGTAAGTTTATTCGAATGGCAGGGGCTGCACATCGCTCCGCTCATCTGTTACGATCTGCGCTTTCCCGAACTCACCCGCAGTGCCGTGCGCGCCGGAGCTGAAGTGTTGATCTACATCGCCGCCTGGCCGGTGAAGCGCATCCAGCACTGGATCACGCTGCTCCAAGCCCGCGCCATCGAAAACCTCGCCTACGTCATCGGCGTCAACCGTTGCGGTTCCGACCCCCAGTTCAGCTACACTGGCCGGAGCATCGTCGTCGATCCGCATGGACTGGTGATTGCGGACGCGGCGGAACAGGAGCGCGTCATCAGAGCCCAGATCGACCCAGCCATCGTCCGCGACTGGCGCAGCCTGTTCCCTGCGCTCAGAGATGCAGGCATCCTAGCCTGATCACCACAAGCTCGTCCGCATCCGACCAGCTTCGAGAATGGCGTCAAATCGCCGCGCATCGTCTTCACGCTCACCACTGATGAGCAGGTAGCCATACTTGCTCCAGTGCTCCATCTCTGCTGCGGCGTTCTGCATGCGCAGTTCAAACGCTGCGGCATCCTCCGTCGCGCGACCGGACAGGCGGCTGCGCAGTTCCTCCAGACTCGGCGGCAGCACGAAAATTTCCAGCAGACAGCGCTTCACCAGCTCGTCCTCGCAGGCGCGCACTTGTGCAGCTCCCTGCACGTCGATGTCCATGATCACATCCACCCCGCGTTGGAGGTTTTCATACACGTAGCTCTTCAGCGTACCGTAAAGGCGGCCATGCACGCGGGCGTATTCAAACAGCTCCCCGCGCTCCACCCGTGCGAGAAAATCCTCCTCGGTCAGGAAAAAATAGTCCTTCCCGTCCACTTCGCCCGCTCTCGGCGCACGTGTCGTGCAGGAGACGGAAAACACTGCTTCGCCACGATCACACACCTTCCGCGCCAGCGTCGTCTTGCCGGTGCCCGACGGCCCCGAGACGACGATGAGCTGGCCCAGACGCTGTTTTGAAAATTGCATCCTGCCGAATACCCACGCCAACACCGAGTGCAAGAGACTTGGCAAAACGACAGTACTGTTCCACCCTCAAATTCCACCCAACACCAACCATGCAAACCGCATCCTCACGCCGTCAGTTCGTCAAAGTTGCCGCCGCCTCGGTGGCAGCGCCCTTCATTCTTCCCTCGCGCGTCTGGAGCGCTGAAACCGCCCCGAGCGAGCGCCTCACGCTCGGCTTCATCGGTGTTGGCAAGATGAACAGCGGCCATCTCAACAGTTTCCTTGGCCGCAAAGAAGTACAGATCGTTGCCGTCTGCGACGTGGACACCAACCGCCGCGAAAACGCCAAAAAGACCGTCGAAGAACGCTACGGCAAGGACAAGGACGCCGGCTTCAAAGGCTGTGAAGCCTATGCCGATTTCCGCAGACTGCTGGAGCGCAAGGACATCGACGCCGTCGTCATCGCCACGCCTGACCACTGGCACGCCTTCATCGCCATCGCCGCATTGAACGCCGGCAAGGACGTGTATTGCGAAAAGCCGCTCACACACAACATCCACGAAGCGCTCACCCTCATTGACTCCGTGCGCAGCAACAAGCGCATCCTGCAGACTGGTTCCCAACAGCGTTCCAGCAAAGAATTTCGCGTGGCCGCTGAACTCGTGCGCAACGGCATCATCGGCAAGATCGACCACGTCGAAACTGCCTTCGGCACTCCTGCCAAGCCCAATGCCAATCCTGAAGAACCGATGGAGCCCGGACTCGACTGGGACATGTGGTGCGGTCCCGCCCCACTCGTGCCTTACAGCAGCGTGCTCAGCCCGCGCGGTGTTCACAATCACTTCCCCGCCTGGCGCATGACCCGCGAATTCGGCGGCGGCATGATCACCGACTGGGGTGCACACCACATCGACATCGCCCAGTGGGGCCTCGGTGAAGACGAGCACGGTCCGGTCGAAATCATCGCCCCGGAAAACTATGCGAATGCCAACGACGGTGCCAAGCTGATCTACGCCAGCGGCATTCCTCTTCTTCATAATGGCAAGGGCCGAGGTGTTTCCTTCTACGGCGCGACCGGCGAAGTGCACGTCAACCGGGGCAAGTTCGAACTCGTCCTCGGCGGCAAAACCATTCACAAGTTCTGGGACAAGGACGCCGACAAAGGCACCTCCCTCGACCGTGAAGTCATCCTCACCGAGCGCGAATATCTCGCGGATGCCAAGGTGAAGCTCTACAACTCGAAGAACCACCACGAAGACTGGCTCAACTCCATCAAGACGCGCGAGAAGCCCATCTGCGATGTCGCCATCGGTGCCAGCACGGCCATCTCCTGCCACCTCATGAGCCAGGCTTACTACCACGGTGGCTCCATGAAATGGAACCCCGAGAAGCACGAGTACGTCAGTGGTGGTGACGCCGCATGGCTCACCCGCGAATATCGCGCCGACTGGAAAGTCTAGGAACGCACTCGTCTGTTCTGTCAAAGGCGGCCTCGCAGGAGGTCGCCTTTTTTATTTCACCTCCGCGCGCTTCACCACACTCGTGCCATCCCGCACGGTATCGGGCGGGTGCATCAGCACTTCATCCCCCTTCTTAAGTCCTTCCAGCACCTGCGTGAATTTGCCGTCGGTGCGTCCAGCTTTAACCACCACAGCTTTGGCATGGCCGGCATCAAAGAGAAACGTCTTCCACTCGCTGCCTTCACGAAACAGTGCCCCCGCTGGCACCAGCAGCGTGTCATCGCTGTGCCACACCGCCACACGCACCTCCACACGGTAGCGGTCTCCGAGCGCTTTCAATGCGGGTGTCTGCTCGGTGAAATCACTCAGGACGAGCACGCGCTGCTCTTCAACTCCCAGTGCGGACACCTTGGTGAACGCCGCAGGCTCCACGCGGCGCACGCGAGCTTTCGCCGGTTCATCGCCACCCCACTGCTCCACCGTGACCAACGCCCCTGGTTTGATCGTCACCGCATCGCGTGAGAGGATCTCCGCCTCAATTTCCAAATCCGTGGGATCACCGATTTCCAAGATCGGCGCACCCGGTGCCACGATCGTCGCGCTCTCCTGCTGCACCTTCAACACGACGCCGCTGACCGGAGCGCGCACTTCAATGAAGGCACCACCGCCCGTGCTTGGCTGGTCGATCTGCTGCAGCGCCGCCTTCGCCTGCTCCAGTTCAAAATTGGCCACTTGGAGGGCGAACTCCGCCGAACGCACTTCACGCGTTTTCATTTCAGCCTCACGCTGAAACGTATCCCGGTCCGTGTCGCTAACGGTCCCCTTGTCCGTGTTGTTCTTGATGCGGTCCCAGTTCGCCTGCGCATATTTCAGGCCGGTGCGTGACATCTCGATGTCTTCGTTGGCCCGGCTACGGGTCGCCGTTGCCGCATCGACACGTGCCTGCGCCTGTGAGCGAGCACGCGCGTCCAACAGAGGCGAGAGAGTCGGCTCGATGCGGGTGAGCACGGTTTCCCCAGTCTTCACCGCATCCCCAGCCTTCAAAGTCACACGCTGCATGCTGCCCGCCACCGGTGCGGCGACGATGTGGCGGTTGCGGATGCGCGTCTTGCCTTCCTCGGACACATACACGGTCAACGCCCCCTGGCGCACCACCCCGGTCTCAACTTCCACCGCGCGCGGCTGCAGGGCATAGATCATCGCCAGCACCAGTGCGCCCACCGCAGACCAGAACAACACCTTGCGCGACAGGCTGCGGCGCGAGATCGGGACTTTTGTTTCCCAGGGCGGAACGGCGGTTTGCGGTGTTTCGGTTGGAGCGTCAGGCATGGCGTATGGCCACTATGCGCGAAGTTCGTGTGGCGGCAGGTGATTTTTGCTTGTTGCTTTCACCGATCTCTGTTCACAGTTCGACGTTCGCGGCCAGAACTGCGAACAGCGAACCATCCAACCAAGAACTTTACTCTTATGCCCCACATCGAAACCAACGGAATCAAGATGTTTTATCAGGAACGCGGCAGCGGCGAACCGCTCGTCTGCATCATGGGGGTCACCGCCCCCGGTGGCGTGTGGGATGCACATGCCCAGGCATGGGAAACGCATTTCCGCTGCATCCTCGGTGACAACCGCGGTGTCGGCGAAACCGACAAACCCGCAGGCCCTTACACCACCGCGATGATGGCCGACGACTACGCTGGCCTCATGGACCAGCTCGGCATCAAGCAGGCCCGCGTCGTCGGCTGCTCGCTTGGTTCCGTCATTGCCCAGCAGCTGGCCTTGCGCCATCCCGAGAAGGTGAAAAGCATGATCCTCATGTGCACCTGGGCGCGGCAGGACCGATTCGGCCTCTACACCTGGCAGCACCTCATCAAGGCGAAGGCGAACATGCGTCCGGAAGATTTCATGCAGTGGATTCAGATGCTCATCTTTACAAAGCCCTGGTTCGACAACGACGACTGCTGGAACAACATGCAGCAGGGACTCAAGGACGCCGCCACCAATCCTGCACCCCAGCCCCTGCATGCCACCGAGGCGCAAAGCGCCGCCGCCATGACGCACAACACCCTGAACGAACTCAAAAACGTGAAGTGCCCCACGCTCGTCATCGGCGGCAAAGACGACACCTTCACCCCCCAGTGGATGGGCAAGGAAGTCGCCGCCGCCATCCCGGGTGCCGAACTGCATCTCTACGACAACGCTGGCCATGCCTTCCACTGGGAGTGCCTCGGTGATTTCAATCCGCGTACGACTGAGTGGCTGTTGAAGCATTGATCCAAGCCTACTTTCGTAAGCACCACGCAAACAGGCACGCAGCATTTAGACTGCGTGACTGTTTTGCGTTTACGCATCCGAATGAGTCTGGCCGCTATTTTCTGCCTGGTTCAAAGGGAAAGCGGCAGGTCACCACGACCCCGCGCCGGGGTTTGGTTTTGATCGTGAGCCGCGCACCGATGAGGTTGGCGCGGTAATCCATCACGCGCACGCCGATGCCGCTGTCCTGCTCGCCTTTGTTTTTTTTCAAACCGGCGCCATCATCTTCGATGCGCAGCTCGCATTCGGTCTGGCTCACATGCTGCAGGGACAGCTTTACTTTCGATGGCTTGCCGTGCCGCAGGGCATTGTTCACCGCTTCCTGGGCGATGCGGAAAAGATGAGTCTCGATGTCGCTGTTTTTAATCACGATGCCGGAGTCCACCTCGCACAGGCAAGGCGTACGAAAGTTGGTGCGCACGGTTTCGGCCAGCAGTTGCAGCGCGCCGACGAGCCCGCGATACTTCACGCCGGTGGGCGAGAGGCCATGCGACATGCGGCGCACTTCGGAGACGGACTGGCGCAGCAGTTCATGAATGCGCTGCGCCTGCTGCCGGGCCTCGCCCTGGAGATCCGCCTCCAAGGCCTCCAGCAGCGAGACAATACCGGTCATGGTCTGGCCCACGCCATCGTGCAGATCATGCCCCACCCGCGCCTGCTCCTGCTCCACCACGCGCAGCACCTCCTGCTGCAGGCGATAGCGCTCCGTCATGTCTGTTCCCGTGACGACAATGCGGTCCAGGCTGCCGTCCGGTTTGCAGGTGACGGTGCTGCGCAGTTCCACGCTGCGCCACTTGCCGTCCTTCGTCCGCAGGCGTGAATCGGCGGGCGGATTTTTCTCCCCTCGCAGCAGACGCGCAAAGCGCTCCTTCGAGCGCACGGTTTCCGCTGCATCCATGAGACCGATTTCCCATGGGGTTTTGCCGGTCACCTGCTTCTTGCTATACCCCATAGTATCGCTGAACGCCGTATTGGCATGCACGAAGCGACCTGCCAGATCCAGCACCACGATGAAGGCGGAGGTGTGGCCCACCAGCGCCTG
>Ga0114968_10001653_pt1 | contig 17126 bp, 14 predicted proteins | sample M_130807_EF_Meta_FD_87020 | JGI IMG/M metagenome (GOLD analysis project Ga0114968, IMG submission 87020) | Freshwater microbial communities from Lake Montjoie, Canada to study carbon cycling - M_130807_EF_MetaG | ecosystem: Environmental > Aquatic > Freshwater > Lake | place: Lake Montjoie...
CCACCAGAAGTCACAGGAGCCGACATGACCGCAGAGACGTTCCCCGCCCTCACTCTGGTGCCCAAGACCGACACACCCCAGTCGGCCAAGGACTTCAAGTCCGATCAGGAAGTGCGCTGGTGCCCCGGGTGCGGCGACTACGCGATTCTCGCCGCCGTGCAGGGCTTCATGCCCGAGCTCGGATTGCGCAAGGAGAACATCGTGTGGGTGTCGGGCATCGGATGCTCGTCGCGCTTCCCGTACTACATGGACACCTACGGGCTGCATTCGATCCACGGGCGTGCACCGGCGATCGCCACGGGCCTGTCGGTGTCGCGTCCTGACCTATCGGTCTGGGTCGTCACGGGCGATGGCGATGCACTGAGCATCGGCGGCAACCACCTCATGCATGCGCTGCGTCGCAACGTCAACCTCAAAATTCTGCTGTTCAACAACCGCATCTACGGGTTGACCAAGGGTCAGTACTCGCCCACCTCTGAGCAGGGCAAGGTCACCAAGTCCACGCCGCAGGGGTCGGTCGACTACTCGTTCAACCCGGTGTCGCTTGCACTGGGCGCCGAGGCGACGTTTGTGGCGCGCACCATCGACTCTGACCGCAAGCACCTCACCGAGGTGTTGCGTGCAGCGGCCAACCACGAGGGCACGGCACTGGTCGAGATTTACCAGAATTGCAACATCTTCAACGACGGAGCTTGGGAGCCACTGAAGGAAAGTGACACCCGCGACGACCTCATGATGCGTCTGGAGCACGGCAAGCCGATTCGCTTTGGCGCAGATGGCGGCAAGGGCGTCGTACGCACCGCCTCCGGCCATCTGGCGGTGGTCAACGTGGCCGACGTCGGTGAGGACGCCATCCTGATTCATGACGCGCAGGCTGACGATCCCGGACTGGCATTCGGGCTTTCGCGCCTCAGTGACCCCTACACGCTGGCCAATACGCCGATCGGTGTGTTCCGCGATGTCGACAAGCCCTCGTACGATCGCCTTGTGCGAGAGCAGCGAGAGCAGATCACCGCCAAGAAGGGCGAAGGAGATCTCCAGGCGTTGCTCAACGGCAACGACACCTGGATGATCAACTGAAGTCCCGTCGCGGGCTGCCGCAGTCCCAGTACGGCCTCGGCGTCCTCTTCGGTCTCGGTGGGTACCTGCTCTGGGGCCTGTTTCCGCTCTACTTCCACGCACTGAGTGCGTTCTCGCCTATCGAGGTTGTCGCTAACCGAGTGGTGTGGTCGCTCGTGTTGTTGGCCGTCATCATCACTGTTTCGCGCTCGTGGCGACGCGTGCGGGCGGACGTCACTACGCGCGGTGTAGTGATATGGCTGGGGATCGGGTCAATCTTCCTTGCCATCAACTGGGGTATTTATGTCTGGGCCGTCGAGAGTGGCCTTGTCATTCAGGCATCACTGGGTTACTTCATCAACCCACTTGTCACTGTGCTTCTGGGCGTGATCGTGCTCAAAGAGCGCTTGCGTCGAATGCAGTGGGTGGCATTGGGTATCGCGGTCGTCGCCGTATGCGTGCTCACCATCGGATTTGGCCAACTACCGTGGATCGGCCTGATCCTCGCCGCTTCATTTGCGATCTACGGCCTTATCAAGAAGCAGGTGGGAGTCGGGTCTGTCGAGAGCCTCACGATCGAGACAGCTGTTCTCGCACCAGTCGCCCTGATCGTCATGACCGGGTTCATGGTCACCGGACAGTCGGCGGTGGAGTCCGATGGCGTTCGGGGAGTTCTGCTGCTTGTCCTACTCGGCCCGATCACGGCCATTCCCCTGCTCCTTTTTGGTGGAGCCACCAACCGCGTGCCGCTCAGCACCTTAGGCCTGATGCAGTACATCACCCCGTTGGCTCAATTCATTATTGGCTACTTCGTCTTTGGCGAATTGATGTCATCCACCCGCTGGGCAGGGTTCTTACTGGTGTGGACCGCCCTCGTCGTGTTCAGCATCGACATGTATCGGTCAGCCCGACGGTCTGCGGGTTCGGCTAGCCCTGCGAATCCTGTGGTGACAGAGCCGGATTGAGTTCGGGCACCGGTCGGAACACGGTCAGGATGAGGGCCAGAATGATCAAGATCGGCACAATGAGGAATGCAGTGTGAACGTCCATCACACCGGCCAGGCCACCCAACGCAAAGGGAGCCAGACCGATGGCCGCGGTGGTGAAGGCCAGAGCCAGTGCTGCTGCAGTATCCGAGCGACCATGAGCCGACCTGATCATGCGATCAAGGTTGAGCGGCCAGGCGAGCGCCAGGCACAGTCCCGTCAGGAACAGTGCGGGCAGCATGACGGTGGCCGAATTCCCCCACCAAGCGATCCCGAAGGCGACGAGCCCCGCGACAAGTGAACAACGCAGGAGCACCTCAGACGAGAAGCGTTTGGTGAGCTGGGAGCCGAAGAGCCGCCCAATGAAGAGGCCGCCGGTGATAGTCGCCAAGCCTGCTGCAGCCGCTGCGGCGCTCATATCCGCACGTTGACGCAGGAGGTTCACACCCCAGAACGAGATGCAGAATTCGGCACCGATGTAGAACATGCCGGCGAACAACGCCCAGTACGTGAGAGAAGGGATCGCACCGCCCTGCGCTTTGGTGACTACATCGCCGGGAGCTCCATATACCCGCAAGCTGCGTCCGCGAATCACTTCGAAAACCACCATGAGGAGGGCGCCGATCAGTAGTCCAAATCGCCACCCCAGCACGGTTGCGGCGGCGAACCCGACGGAAAGCGGGGCAAGCAAACCCATGAGTGCGGCAAGACCGGTGTTCTCGGTGTAGGCGGCCGGGCTCGCGGCGCCCTGGTGAACGGACACGAACGCGTTGACACCCGCCACCAAGAGATTGCCGAAGAAGGTGGCCACAAAGATTGCTGTGAGGGTCACCCAGACGCTCGCACCTGGAAGTAGGAACAGGGCAATGAACGCTGCCGCTCCCAACGAGCCAAGTCGAATCGTCCAGCCGCGGCCCAGACGCTGCGAGATCGCCGGTGCGACGAGTGCACCGATCACACCACCCACCGCCAGTGAGGTGCCGTGAAGCCCGGCGATCCAGTCGGCACTGCCTTGATCATCTCGGAGAAGCGAAAGGGCAGCGCCGAAGCCATAGACAAAGAACGACCACAGACCGAAGACCGCGAAGGATGCAATGGTGGGGCGGTCATGCCTGACCTTGACGACCGCATGGGTGATGTTCACCTCCTGACCCTAGAGGCACAGGGAGGGAATGCGAGGTAATTCGTCTAGATGACTTTAACCGGTGCGGGAGACGACGTAATCGCAGAGTGCCTCGAGGACCTGGCGCGCAGGAATGTCGGGCAGGGGGGCAAGCAGACCGCGCGCATGTGCGGCCCACTCCTGAGCGACCGACCGAGCCTCCTCGATGCTGCCATGTGCGCGCAGCAGCGCGAGTGCCTCGGCATGCTCGGCATCGTCTGGCAGAGGGCGACTGAGCAGATCGCGCAATCGCGCATCGGCCGGATCCTGACCCATGAGCGCGATGAGCCCGGCGAGCGTGGGAATGCCCTCGCGCAGATCGGTGCCCGGCGTCTTGCCCGACTGCATGGACTCCGAGGTGATGTCGACCAGGTCATCGGCCAGCTGGAAGGCGACCCCAATGCGCTCACCGAACTCGGTGAGCAGATCGACGGTCTGCGCGTCAGCACCGGCCATGAGGGCGCCGTAACGGCCCGAGGCCGCAATGAGAGATCCGGTCTTGTCAGCGATGACTTCGAGGTGGTGCTTGACCGGATCCTGGCCACCGCGCGGGCCCACTGTTTCGCGAATCTGACCCGTGCATAGGCGCTCAAAGGTGTGCGCCTGAATGCGCACAGCCTCGGGGCCCAGGTCGGCCAGGATCGCCGACGATCGGGCGAAGAGAAAATCCCCGGTGAGAATGGCGATGGTGTTACCCCACCGACTGTTGGCTGACCGAGCACCGCGTCGGAGTTCAGCCTCGTCCATGACGTCGTCGTGATACAGCGTGGCCAGGTGAGTCAACTCGACCACCACCCCCGAAGGCACCACGCCTACGGCATCGGCATCACCGAACTGCGCGGCCAGCAGCACCAGCAGCGGACGGAATCGCTTGCCACCGGCTTCGACCAAATACCGGGAAGCGTCGGCGACGAACTCGTCCTCGCTCGCGACCGCCTCAAGCAGGCCACCCTCTATGCGGCCTAGGTCTGCGGACAGCCGAGCCTCAAGCTCAGTGTCGAGGACCGGTATCCCGCGAAGTGCGTCCGTCACCCCTCAAAGGTACTACCGGACGAAGATGTCGGCATTGTTGACGAGGTCCAGGACCGGCTGGGGGAACACGCCCAGCACGATGGTCATGGTTGCCCCGGCCGCCAGCGCCACCACGGTGAAGACCGACGGGACAGCCACCGTGGCCGTGTCGGGGCCCGGTGCCGAGAAGAACATGATGACGATCACCCGGGCGTAGAAGAACGCGGACACCACACTGGCGACGACGGCCACGATGACCAGCCAGGTTCCGCCTGATGCAATGGCCGCCGCGAACACGCCGAACTTGCCAATGAAGCCGCTCGTCAGCGGTATGCCGGTCAGCGCAAGCATGAACAACGCCATGAGAGAGGCCACCAGCGGCGATTTGCGTCCCAGACCCGCCCACTTTGACAGGTGAGTGGCCTCACCGCTGCCATCGCGCACCATGGTGACAATCGCGAACGCGCCGATCGTGGTGAACGCATAGGCGATCAGGTAGAAGATCGAGGAGGACAAGCCGGCACGCGTGGCGGACACGACGCCGACCAGAATGAATCCCGCCTGAGCGATCGACGAATAGGCCAGCATGCGCTTCACGTCCGACTGGCTGACGGCAATAACACAGCCCACGAACATCGTCAGGATGGCGATGACCCACAGCATCGGCGTCCAGTCCCAGCGCATTCCGCCGAAGGAGACGTAGAGAACGCGCAGCAGCGCACCGAAGGCGGCGATCTTGACCGTAGCGGCCATGAACCCCGTGATCGGTGTCGGCGCACCCTGGTAGACGTCCGGCGTCCACTGGTGGAACGGCACTGCCGCTACCTTGAAGAGAAGTCCCACAAGGAGTATGCCTAGGCCCAGCGCGAGTAGCGCACCCTGTCCGGGCTTGGCGGCGAGCGCATCGCTGATGGACACCAGCTGGATAGAACCGCTGTACCCGTAGATCAACGCGGCGCCGTAGAGGAAGAACGCCGACGAGAACGCGCCCAGTAGGAAGTACTTGAGCGCGGCTTCCTGCGAGAGCAGGCGACGACGACGTGCCATGCCGGCAAGCAGGTACAGCGGCAGGGACATGACCTCCAGAGACACGAACATCAGCAGCAGGTCGTTGGCCGCCACAAACAGCAGCATGCCGGTGAGCGAGAACAAGAAGAACGGCCAGATCTCGGTCTGGAAGTAGCCGCGCTCAGCGAACTGGCGCTCATCCTCCGAGCCCGGCAGCGCCGAAGCACGGGGGGCAAAGGCGTCGCCCAGGGGGTCGAGTGCTCGCTCGGCCATGAGCAGTGCACCCAGAAGCGCCACCACCAGCAGAGTGCCCTGCAGCAGCAGCGCCGGACCGTCGATCGCCACCGAACCGTTGGCGGTGATCAAGCGTGTACCCGCCAAAGAGATGACCACGACAAGGGCTGCCACGACGGATACGAGGACAAGAACCAGCTGAACCGGTCGGCGGGCCTGCCGAGGCAGAAATGCCTCGAACAGCACCGACAGGATCGCCGCCCCACCGATGATGAGGATCGGCGCGATGGCCGAGTAGTTGATCGCCGGCAAGTCGAACTTCACCACGTCAGCGAAAGGCATCATGGGGTGCTCCCTTCCGCCGGCGCGAGTGCAGGTGCAGGCGTTGTCGACCCCGTTGCCACCATGGTGCGATCCACCGCCGGGTTGATCACCTTCATGAGGGGCGAGGGGAAGAAGCCCAAGAAGACGACCATGGCCACGATTGGTGCCATCGCCGCGATCTCGCGCCCGGTCAGGTCCTTGATCCCGACGAGCTCAGGCTTGAGCGGACCGGTCATGGTCTTCTGGTAGACGCGCAGGACGTAGGCCGCGGTGATGACGATGCCAAGCGTGGCGATCGCACCCACCCACATATAACGCTCGAATGAACCGATCAGCACCAGGAACTCGCCGATGAAGGAGAGCAGTCCCGGAAGCGCAAGCGACGACAGGGCGGCAACCGTGAAGAAGCCCGCCATAACGGGGGCAGCCTTGTTGACGCCACCGAAGTCCTCAATGTTGCTCGATCCGCGGTAGCGGCTCATGAGGTAGCCGCCGACCAGGAAGAGAAGCGCGGTGCTGAGGCCGTGGGCGACCATGTACACGACCGAGCCGGATTGACCCTGCGCGGTGAACACAAAGATGCCAAGCGCGATGAAGCCGAAGTGCGACATCGACGAGTAGGCGAACAGGCGCTTCATGTCCTTCTGGCCGAGCGCGACGTAGGCACCGTAGAAGATGCCGATCAGTGCCATGCCGATGACGATCGGCGCGTAGAAGACCGACGCCGCCGGGAAAATCGGAAGGCAGTAGCGAATCATGCCGAAGGTGCCAACTTTGTCGAGGATGCCGATGAGAAGCACCGACGTGCCTGGCTTGGCCTCGGCGGCAGCATCGGGCAGCCACGTGTGGAACGGCCACAGTGGCGCCTTGACCGCGAACGCGAAGAAGAAGCCGAGGAACAGGAACTTCTGCGTCAGGGGATCGATGTGCAGGCCCGCGAGCGACAGGAAGTCGAACGTTCCCGTACCAGTCATCTGAGCAGACACCACGTACAGGCTGACGAGTGAAGCCAGCATGAACAGGCCACCCACCAGGCTGTAAAGCAGGAACTTGACCGCCGCATACGAGCGCTGGACACCGCCGTACCGTCCGATCAGGAAATAGATCGGCACGAGCATGACCTCGAAGAACACGTAGAACAAGAACACGTCAACCGAGGAGAAAACCCCGATGATCAGCGTCTCCAGTACCAGCACCAGCGCGAAGTATCCCTTGACACTTCCGCGGCCGGTGTCGCCGTCGTTCCATCCCGCGAGGATGACAACGGGGACGAGAACGGTGGACATGGCTATGAGAACGAGTGCGATGCCGTCAATGCCGACCGAGTACGAGATTCCGAAGGCTGGGATCCACGGATGACTCTCGACGAACTGGAAAGGCTCAGTGGAATCTGCCTTGAACTGCAGAGCCATGAGCACGGTGAGTACCAGCGGGATCAGCGAGAAGCCGAAGGCCACCTGCTTGGCCAGCGTAGGTCGGGCGTTGGGCAGGAACGCGACCACGATGGATCCGATCAGCGGCACCAGACCCACAACGGTCAACCAGGGGAAGATCACGAGAGCCTCACCAGGACGAGGGCGAGAACGACAATGATCGCGCCACCCACCATCGACAGCGCATATGAGCGGGCGAAGCCCGACTGGTAGCGACGCATTCGCCCCGACAGTGCACCCGTGAAGGATGCAAGGTAGCCCACGAATCCATCGACCGCCTTGGAGTCGAACCAGGTTGTGCCGGCCGTTAGCTGCAGGCTCGGCTCCACCACAAGAACGTCATTGACCTGGTTGCCGTACAACTCTTCGCGAGCGGCACGGGTGAGCCATGAGCCATGCGGCGGCTCGACCGGCACGGGACGACGCTGGTACATCAGGATCGCGATAGCAGCACCCATCAGAACTACCCCGATGGACAGCGACAGGATGAGGACTTCAGGAATCGGAACGTCCTTCTCCTGATAGCCCACCACCGGCTCGAGCCACGACACGATGTCGCCCCAGTAGAGCATCAGGAAACCCTGAGCAAGCGCACCAATGCCAAGAATGATCAACGGAATCGTCATGACCTTGGGTGACTCGTGCGGATGCACATCGTCTTCCCATCGCGCCTTGCTGAAGAACGTCATTATGACCATGCGGGTCATGTAGAAGCCGGTGATTCCTGCAGCCAAGATCGTGAGCGATCCGAGGAAGACGTTTTGCTCGAATGCTGCATGAATGATCGAGTCCTTGGACCAGAAGCCGGAGAACGGCGGGATGCCCATAATCGACAGCGTGCAGGCCACGAATGTCACGAAGGTGACGACCATGAAAGCCCGCAGTGCGCCATAACGACGCATATTCACGTTGTCGTGCATGCCATGCATCACCGAACCTGCGCCGAGGAACAGGCCGGCCTTGAATACACCGTGCGTCAGCAGATGGAAGATGCCGAAGACATAGCCCACCGGTCCCAGGCCGACCGCGAGGATCATGTAGCCGATCTGGCTCATCGTCGAACCGGCGAGAGACTTCTTGATGTCGTCCTTGGCTGAGCCGATGATCGCGCCCATGAGCATTGTGATGCAGCCCACGATGACCACGACCAACGCCGCCGTTGGCGCGTGGTCGAAGATCACATTGCTGCGCGCGATGAGGTAGACGCCCGCGGTAACCATCGTTGCCGCGTGGATGAGAGCTGACACGGGTGTCGGGCCCTCCATGGCATCGAGCAACCAGGCCTGCAACGGGAACTGCGCGGACTTGCCGCACGCCGCCAGAAGAAGCAGCAGGCCGATTGCCGTGAGCGTGCCCTCGTTGGCCTTGTCGACCGTGCCGAAGACTTCGTGGAAGCTCACGGATCCAACCGTGACGAAGATGAGCATGATCGCCAAGGACATGCCGACGTCGCCGACGCGGTTGATGACGAATGCCTTCTTGGCGGCTGCCGCGGCACTCGGCTTGTGCTGCCAGAACCCGATGAGCAGGTAGGACGCCAGGCCCACACCTTCCCAGCCGACGTAGAGGAGCAGGTAGTTGTTGGCGAGGACCAGGAGGAGCATCGCCCCCACGAACAAGTTGAGGTAGCCGAAGAACTTGCGTCGGTTCTCGTCGTGGGCCATGTAGCCGAGCGAGTACACGTGGATCAACGTGCCGACGACCGTGATCAGCAGAACGAACGTGATGGAGAGCTGGTCGAGTTGGAACGCCATGTGCACCTGGAAGCGATCGACCAACACCCACGTGTAGAGGTCTTGGCCTACCGTGCGCGACTCAGCTGCGCGTCCGAACATGGCCACGGCCATGAGAATTCCCAGCACCGCGGACGCAGCCACGGTGAGGACGCCGAGGTAGGGCCCCCACGAGTTTGTGCGGCGGCCCAACAGGAGAAGGATCGCGGCGCCCGCAAGGGGCAGCGCGATGATCACCCAGATGAGGGAGAAAATCCCCTCGGCGGGCATGACATCGGTCACGGTGCGGTTCCTCTCCGGGCTTTCAGTACTTGAGCAGGTTGGGCTCGTCGACCGAAGCCGAGCGACGGGTGCGGAAGACGGTGACGATAAGTGCGAGGCCGACCACCACCTCAGATGCAGCGACGACCATCACGAAGAACGCGACCACCTGACCATCAAGTGACCCGTTCATGCGGGCGAAGCAGACGAAGGCGAGGTTTGCCGCGTTGAGCATGAGCTCTACGGACATGAAGACGATGATCGCATTGCGCCGCACGAGCACGCCGATGCCGCCGATGCTGAACAGGATCGCCGACAACACGATGTAGTTGGACGGGTTCACTTTGAGTGTCCCTCCGAGATCGCCCGGACATCATGCAGGTCCACATGATCGACTGGAGCGATGTCCGCTCGTGCACGCACCGGCGCTGGAATGCTCTCCGGAAGCGGAGTGCCGTCGGGCAGCAGCGCCGGGGTGTCGACCGCGTTATGTCGGGCATAGATGCCGGGGTTGGGGAGGTTCCCCGGATGGCCGCCGGTCCTGAATCTTGCGATGGACAGCATCTTCTGAGTCGGCTTGACCACCCAGCGCTCACGGTGCGCCAACACCATGGCACCCATCGCAGCGGTGATCAGCAGCGCGGAGGTCGCTTCGAATGGGATCAGATAAGACGTGAAGAGCAGGTGCGCAATGCCCTGCACATTGCCACCGTCGATCGTGTTGGCCTGCTCGAGTCCGGCATCGGGTGCCCCGGTGAGCGAGCTTCCGATTCCCCAGACAAGAAGGATGCCCAAGCCGAGCGTGAGGAGGAGGGCAGGAATGCGCTGACCCTTGATCGTCTCGATGAGTGAGTCGGACGAATCAACGCCGACGACCATGAGAACGAACAGGAAGAGCATCATGACGGCGCCGGTGTACACCACGATCTGGACCATGCCCAGGAACGGCGCCGAGTTGGCGACGTACAGGATCGCAAGATTGATCATGGTCAGCGCGATCCAGAGCGCACTGTGCACTGCCTTGCGCGAGATGACCATGCCCACAGCGCCCGCCACCGCCAGAATGGCGCAGATCCAGAAGACGACGGCTTCGCCAGTGTTCACGACGGTGCTTCCGAACTCTTGTCGCGCAGACCGGTGGAGGAAACCCGGTTGCCGTAGTAGTCCTGCTCGGTTGACCCGGGGACCATCGCGTGCGGCGGCGCTTGCATGCCGGGCAGGAGTGGAGCCAACAGGTCCGACTTCTCGTAGATCAACTTCTCGCGACTGTCGTCGGCCAACTCATACTCGTTAGTCATCGTCAGCGCGCGAGTTGGGCATGCCTCGATGCACAGTCCGCACAGAATGCAGCGAAGGTAGTTGATCTGGTACACGCGGCCGTAGCGCTCGCCGGGCGAATAACGCTCGGTGTCGGTGTTGCCTGCACCCTCCACGAGGATTGCGTCAGCCGGACATGCCCATGCGCACAATTCGCAGCCGATGCACTTCTCCAGACCGTCAGCCCAGCGATTGAGCTGATGTCGACCGTGGAAGCGCGGCTTCGTCGGCACCTTCTGCTCGGGGTACTGCTCCGTGACAACCTTCTTGAACATTGTCATAAAGGTGACGCCGAAACCTCGGACAACCTGTGGGGCCTCAGCCACGGGTGACCTCCTTCATGTCGGGGGTCGCCGCGGTGACCTCGGCAGCCCGGCCCGAGCGACGCGGGGTGTAGGTGAAGGTCTCGCCGGGCATTGGCGGAACCGGGAAGGTGTTCTGCAGTTCAGCCTCGGCCATGACTTCGGCTTCCGCCTCTGCTTCGATGCGGGCCCGTCGTTCGGCGGCACCCTGCATGAGCCAGATGACCAGAAGAACGATGATCAGCGCGGCGATGCCACTGGCCAGAAGGCTCGTACTGCTCATCGAGGATTCGTTGCGCAGCTGGCGCGCTATCGCGACGATGACGATCCACACGATGGAGATCGGGATCAGCATCGTCCAGCCGAACTTCATGAACTGGTCGTAGCGATATCTGGGCAGCGTGCCGCGCAGCCAGATGAAGATGAAGATGAAGATCTGCACCTTGGCCAGCCACCATAGGAAAGGCCACCATCCAGTGTTCGAGGCCTCCCACAGCGAAATGGGCCACGGTGCACGCCAGCCGCCGAGGAACAGCGTGGCGGCAAGCGCCGAGACGGTGACCATGTTGATGTACTCGGCCAGGAAGAACAGGGCGAACTTGAGTGAGGAGTACTCGGTGTGAAAGCCACCGACGAGCTCGCCTTCGGCTTCTGGCAGGTCGAAGGGTGCGCGGTTGGTTTCGCCCACCATCGCCGTGCAGTAGATGAGGAACGACGGCAGGAGCACAACGGCAAACCACACCGGCTGCTGCGCGTTGACGATGTCGGAGGTGGACATGGATCCGGCATACAAGAACACCGCGACGAACGACAGGCCCATCGCGATCTCGTACGAAATGATCTGTGCCGTCGACCGAAGCCCCCCCAGAAGGGGGTAGGTGGAGCCTGACGACCAGCCGGCCAGAACGATTCCGTAGATGCCGATCGACGCAACGGCCAGAACATAGAGCACGGAGACCGGAAAGTCAGTGAGCTGCAGCGGAGTCTCGACACCAAAGATCGACACCGTTGGGCCAAACGGGATCACGGCGAAGGCCAGGAAGGCACACGTGGCGGAGATGACGGGAGCAATCCAGTACACCGCAAGATGCGCGGTGGTCGGGATGATCTCTTCTTTCAACGCCAACTTGATGCCATCCATCAACGATTGCAGCAAGCCGAAGGGGCCTACGCGATTAGGACCGATGCGGTGCTGCATTCGTGAGACCACGCGTCGTTCCCACCAGATGGTGAAAAGCGTCAGCACAACCAACAGCACGAAGATGACCAGAACCTTGAGGATCACCAGCCACCACGGATCAGTGCCGAACGTGCCGAATTGGGAGCCGCTCACAGGGCACCTCCAGCCGTGATGACGACCAGGGTGCCGGCCTTGGCTCCCAAATCTCGGGCCACGTGACAGTCCGGCGACAGCTGCGGCAGCCATACGACGCCATCGACGACATCCGCGATCTCCACCGGAAGCGTGATTGAGCCGTGCGCAGAGTGGACGCGCACCGTGTCCGTGACACCGGCGCCTGCCGCAGTTGCGGCGGACATGCGCGCGACGGTCGGCCGTGCAGTGGCAGCAAGATGCGGCTCACCCTGCTGCATGACGCCGTCGTCGAGCAGCTGACGCCAGGTGGCCAGCACAACACCTTCGCCGGACGACGTGGCTGACGTGGTCGGAGCCGCCACACGCTCACCGGTCCATGGTCCAAGGCTGCCGAGTTCACGACGAATGTCGACGACATCCATCGGCGCGTGCACGCCCAACTCCTTGGCCAACATTCCAAGAACGCGAGCATCGCTCATCATCAGGGCGTCGCGCAGAACCTGGGCGAACGGTCGCGGACGGCCTTCCCAGTTGAGGAACGTGCCGGACTTCTCGGTGACAACCGCCACCGGAAGCGCCACATCGGCTTCGGCAGTGACTAGGGAGTGATGATTCTCGAGCGACACCACGAAATCAGTGCCGCGGATGGCTGCGCGCGCCGCCTGGGGGTCAGTGAAGTCGTCGGGGTCGACACCGGCCACCAGCAGTGCGCCGAGGCGACCCGTGGCAGCAGCAGAGAGAAGGGCGTCACCCGACAGTCCCTTGGCCGGCAGCGAATCGACGCCCCATACCGACATGACCTGTGCCTTGGCGTCGGCATCCTCGAGGGGACGTCCTCCGGGCAGCAGACCTGCGAGCGCGCCCGCGTCAAGAGCTCCGCGCTCACCGGCACGACGCGGGACCCACGCGAGGCGCGCGCCAGTGAGCCGTGCCAGCTGAACTGCAGCAGTGAGTGCACCGGGCACGCCGGCAAGTCGCTCGCCAAGCATGACGACCGCGCCCGGCTTGGCCAGCAGGGCACGGATGTCATCGGGCAGTGTGGCCAACGTGCGTGCCTCGTCGCCTGGGCGCGTGCCGATGAGACGGCCTTTGACCTTGGCAAGGCCGGGGGTGGCGATCGAGCTGATCGACATCACACGGGTGCCGCGACGCGATGCCTTGCGCAGGCGCAGGAACACGATGGGTGACTCGTCCTCGGGCTCGAATCCGGCCAGCAGAACGATCGGCGCTGACTCGAGGTTGTCGTAGGACACCGACACGGGCGATCCCGCGACCACCGCTGAAAGAAACTGGGCTTCTTCGTCGCTGGACACACGTGCACGGAAGTCGATGTTGTCGCTGCCCAGTGCGACGCGGGCGAACCGCGCGTAGGCGTAGGCGTCTTCCATGGTCACCCGACCACCGACCAGGACACCGGCCCTGCCCTGAGCCGCCGCGAGCCCACGCGCGGCAACGGTCAGCGCCTCGGGCCAGGATGCGGGACGAAGTTCGCCGTTCTCGCGAACCATGGGTGTGGTGATGCGGCCCTCGGTGAGGTACGGGAACGCGAAGCGCCCCTTGTCGCAGTTCCAGTCCTCGTTGACGTCCGCGTTCTCCCACGCGAGGCGACGCGTGACGACCCCGCGGCGGTAGTCGGTGCGCAACGAGCAACCGGAGGCGCAGTGCTCACATGTGGTCGGCGTCGACACGAGGTCGAAGGGGCGCGACTTGAAGCGATATGAGGCGCTGGTGAGGGCGCCCACCGGGCAGATCTGGACGGTGTTGCCGGAGAAGTAGGAGTCGAACGGCACGTCGGGCGCCGTGCCGACTATCTGGTGGGCACCGCGCTCGAGCAGTTCGATGAAAGGATCGCCAGCGATCTGCTCGGCAAAACGGGTGCAGCGCGCGCACGACACGCAGCGTTCGCGATCGAGCAGGATCTGCGCACTGATGCTGACCGGCTTGTCGAAGGTGCGCTTGTCCTCGTCGAATCGAGAGTCCGGGCGACCAATGCTCATGGCCTGGTTCTGCAGGGGGCACTCACCACCCTTGTCGCACACCGGACAGTCGAGCGGGTGGTTGAGGAGCAGGAACTCCATGACGCCTTCTTGTGCGAGGCGAGCAACGTCGGAGGACTGCTGAGTGCGAACAACCATGCCGTCGTTAAGGGTCTGCGCGCAGGCCGGCTGCGGCTTCGGCATGCCTTCGACTTCGATGAGGCAGGCGCGGCACGCGGCAACCGGCTCGAGCAGCGGGTGATCGCAAAAACGCGGAACCTCAATGCCCAGTTGCTCGGCTGCGCGGATGACCAGGGTGCCCTTGGGTACCTGAAGGGTCACGCCATCGATCGTGACCGTGATGAGGTCGGTAACCGGCGCGACATCGGTCCCGGGGGCGTTGGCGCCTGCATTACTGGTGACGGTCATCGCGCCATCGCTCCCGAGAACACGTAGGCCGCCTCCGGCGGGAACTGGGCATCGGCAGAGGTGGTGAGAGCTGCGTCAAACTCATGACGGAAGTACTTGAGCGCAGCCGGGTAGGGCGTTGCAGCCGCATCACCGAGTGCGCAGAACGACCGCCCCATGATCTGGCCGCACAGGTTTTGCAGTGTCTCGACCTCGGCGGCCGATCCATCGCCGTGCTCGAACTTCTTGAGCACACCGGTGATCCAGTACGTCCCCTCACGACACGGCGTGCACTTGCCGCAGGACTCGTGCTTGTAGAAGTTCAGCCAGCGGGTCACAGCCTTCACCACACTGACGGTCTCGTCGAACAGCATGGGCGTGCCGGTGCCGAGCATCGTGCCGGCGGCTGCCATGTCTTCGTAGGTCAGCGGGGTATCCAGGTGATCCGGTGTCAGCATGGGCACCGACGAACCGCCCGGTAGCCAGAACTTCAGGCTGTGCCCGGTGCGGATACCGCCCGCGTAATCGAGAAGCTCGCGCATGGTGATGCCCAGTGGTGCTTCGAAGATTCCCGGATTGTTGACGTGCCCGGACACCGCCCACACCTTGAACCCGGGTGACTTCTCTGTGCCGAACTTGCGGAACCACTCCACGCCGCGCTCGACGATGAAAGGGATGTTGACGATGGTCTCGACGTTGTTGACGACGGTCGGTGACGCGTACAGGCCGTGCGTGGCAGGGAACGGCGGCTTGAGTCGAGGCTGGCCGCGCAGTCCCTCGAGGCTGTTGAGGAGTGCGGTCTCTTCGCCGCAGATGTACGCACCTGCGCCGGAGTGCACCACGATCTCCAGATCGAAGCCTGAGCCTTGGATATTGCGTCCGAGGAATCCGGCTTCGCGGGCCTCGCGCACGGCACGCCACACGCGACGAATCGCCTCGGGCACCTCGCCGCGGATGTAGATGAATGCGTGGTTTGCGCGGATCGCGTACGACGCGATGATGACGCCCTCGACCAACGAGTGCGGGTTGGCCATCATCATCGGGACGTCCTTGCACGCACCCGGCTCTGACTCGTCTGCATTGACCACGAGGTAGTGCGGCTTTCCATCGTTCTGCGGAACAAAGCTCCACTTGAGGCCGGTGGGGAAGCCTGCACCGCCACGCCCGCGCAGACCGGAGTCCTTGACCACGCCGATGATGGCGTCGGGGTCTTGGCCGAGGGCCTTACGCAGCGGTTGGTAGCCACCGTGACGGCGATAGCCCTCGATGGTGAAGAGCTCGGGGTCGTCCCAATGCTCCGTGATAACAGGTGTTAGTGGCATGGGTCAGCCTCCCTGCACCTGAGGTGCCGTCATTCCGCGTTCCTTCGCCACGCGAAGGCCGGCCAGCATCTTGTCGTCCACGACGCGACCGTCGCCGGCCAATCCGTCGTCGGGGAAGGCCAGGGTGCGCTCAGTGGCGCGCAATCCGCGCACGACCGGGCCCCGGGTGGACTCCACGCGTTCTCCGCGAGCGAGTCGATCAACAACGTCGACGGCGGAGGTCGGCGTGACGTCGTCGATGAACTCCCAGTCCGCGGTCATGACAGGTGCGTGTGTGCAGGCAGCCTGGCATTCGATCCTGTTGAGAGTGAACTGGCCATCGGCCGTGGTGCCCTCGGCCGGGAGTCCGAGTCGATCGCACAGCCGGTCGAATACGGCGTCGCCACCCAGTAGGCCGCACAGCGTGTTGGTGCACACGCCAATGTGGTGCTGACCCCACTCGGAGGAGTCGTACATCGAGTAGAACGTCGCAACGGCGTTGACCTCGGCCTCGCTGATGCCTAGGACATCCGCGCACACGTGGATGCCATCGGAGGTGATGGCATCCTCGACACTCTGCAAAAGGTGGAGCATCGGCATGACGGCCGACTTCGCATGCGGATAGCGGGCGGCGAGCTCAACAAGCTCGCTACGGGTCTGATCTGTGATGGCCACGTCGTCTCCTACCGGTCCACGCCGCCCATGACGGGATCGATGCTGGCGACAGCAGCAATCACGTCGGCGATCATCGAGCCCTCGCACATGGCGGCGAGGGCCTGCAGGTTGTTGAACGATGGGTCGCGGAAGTGAACTCGATAGGGACGCGTGCCGCCAGAACTCGCGACGAAGCAGCCGAGCTCGCCCTTGGGTGACTCGATTGCCGCATAGGTCTGACCGGCAGGAACGCGGAAGCCCTCGGTGACCAGCTTGAAGTGGTGGATGAGCGCTTCCATCGACTCCGACATGATCTCGCGGATGTGCTCAAGGGAGTTGCCTTGACCATCGGGGCCAACGGACAGCTGCGAGGGCCACGCGATCTTCTTGTCGGCCACCATGACAGGTCCCGGCTTGAGGCGATCCAGGCACTGCTCGACGATCGACATGGATTCCTGCATCTCCTGTAGACGGATCAGGAATCGGCCGTACACGTCGGCGGTGGTTGCCGTCGCCACGTTGAACTGGTAGTTCTCATATCCGCAGTAAGGCTGCGACTTGCGCAGGTCGTGCGGCAGACCCGTGGATCGAAGCACCGGGCCGGTGATCCCCAGAGCCATGCAGCCCGCGAGGTCGAGATAG
>Ga0114968_10001654_pt1 | contig 17115 bp, 15 predicted proteins | sample M_130807_EF_Meta_FD_87020 | JGI IMG/M metagenome (GOLD analysis project Ga0114968, IMG submission 87020) | Freshwater microbial communities from Lake Montjoie, Canada to study carbon cycling - M_130807_EF_MetaG | ecosystem: Environmental > Aquatic > Freshwater > Lake | place: Lake Montjoie...
AATTTAAAACTTTCTTGAGATATAATTATGTAAAATTCTTTAAATTTTATTAACTAGCTTTAATGAAAATAAGTTAAAGTTGATAAATTTGACTTAAACTAAGTTGTTTTAATGAATAATTCCCCTAATAAGAATTATATTTTAGCAATGATTTTTTTGTAGTGTATAAAAAACAGTGTAATTATATTTAAAAATTAAATGAAATATATTATCACAGGTGGTGCAGGTTTTATTGGAAGTCATCTTGCGGAAAAATTAACTAAGAATAAAAAAAATAAAATTATTATTTTAGATAATTTAAGCACAGGAAGAATATCAAATATAAAGCACTTAAAAAATAAGATAAAATTTGTAAAATGTGATCTTTCCAAAAAAGGTAAATGGCAAATTTTTTTTAAAAATGTAAAATGTGTATTTCATTTGGCTGCTTTGGCCGATATTGTTCCTAGTATTAATGATCCAGAAAAATATTTTAGATCAAACGTTCTATCAACATTAAATGTACTACAAGTTTGCAGGAGATATTCAGTAAAAAAAATCGTTTATTCAGCGTCATCATCTTGTTATGGTATACCCAATAAATATCCTACAGATGAAAATCAAAAAATTAACTGTCAGTATCCTTATGCTTTAACAAAATATTTAGGAGAACAGCTGTGTATGCATTGGGGTAAGTTATTTAATATAAACTCGATATCATTAAGATTTTTTAATGTTTATGGAACGCGATCTAGAACATCAAGTACTTACGGAGCAATGTTTGGTGTTTTTCTTGCTCAAAAAATTGCAAAAATACCTTATACTGTAGTTGGGGATGGAACTCAAAAAAGAGACTTTACCTATGTAAGTGATGTGGTCGATGCGATAATAAAAGTGGCAAAATCTAGCTTAAGAAATCAAATAATGAACATAGGCTCAGGAAAGGTAGTGTCTGTAAATAAAATTATTAAGATTTTAAAGGGAAAGAAAGTGCACATACCTAATAGACCAGGAGAACCAAAATGTACATTTGCAGATATTAGAAAAGCAAGAAAACTATTGAATTGGAGTCCTAAAATTAGAATTGAGAAGGGGATAGAATTGTTGCTTCAAAATCTAGAATATTGGCGCACCGCCCCTCTATGGACTCCAAAAAAAATAAAGGTAGCAACAAGAGACTGGTTTAAATACATAAGCAATTATGCCTAATAGCAAAATAATTAATATAAAAGAATTAGAAGAAGTAATAAACAATTTAAAAAAACACAAAAAAAAAATTGTTCATTGCCATGGGGTTTTTGATTTGCTTCATTACGGGCATATCAAGCATTTTGAATCAGCAAAAAAGTATGGGGACATTTTAATTGTTTCACTAACAGCTGATAAAAATATTAACAAAGGTCCTTCAAGACCTTATTTTAAAAATAATTATAGGCTATATTCTGTAGCTGCGCTGAATTGCGTTGATTATGTTATCTTAAATAATTTATCTACATCAGTAAATTTAATAAATATTATTAAACCAAATTTTTATGTGAAGGGACCTGATTACAAAGATTTTTCTAATGATTTAACAAAAAAAATAAAAGAAGAAATTATTGCTGTCAAAAAAAATAAGGGTAAATTTATCACAACAGAAGATGAAATTTATAGCTCTAGCAGTTTGATTAATGAACATTTTTTAAATATCACAGATAATCATAAGAGTATTATTGAGCATATAAAAAAGAATCATAAAAATTTTTTAGAAATAAAAAAAAATATTGAAGATTTAAAAGAAAAAAAAATTTTAATTATTGGAGAAGCAATTATTGATGAGTACATTTTTGTTAAAGTTTTGGGAAAATCTAGTAAAGACCCAACATTAAACTACAAATATTTAAAAAATGAAAAATATCTAGGAGGAGCCTTGGCGATAGCAAATAATTTATCTAGTTTTTGTAGATCTGTAGATGTAATTACTAACTTAGGTAACGAGAAGGATTATATTAATTTTGTTAATTCTAAACTTCCAAAAAATATTAAATTAAATCTTTTTAAAAAAACTATTTCTGAAACAATAATAAAAAAAAGAATAGTGGAAAATATAGATAATATAAAAGTTTTGGGATTATATCATTTTAATGATAGTTTATTAACTTCTAATGAAGAAAATAATTTAATTAAAAAAATAAAAGAATCATATAAAAAATTCGATTTGGTTATTGTTTCCGACTATAATCATGGAATGTTAACAACAAATGTTTCAAATGCTATTTCAAAGTATTATAAGAATTTTTATAGTTTAAATTGTCAGCTAAATTCATCCAACTTTAATTTTAAATCATTAACTAAATTTAGTTATGCGAAGATCATCATAATAAATGAAGGTGAATTAAGACATCAGTATCGAGAAAATAATTTGGATATTAAAATTCTAATTAAAAGATTATTAAAAGAGACAAAATCTCAGAATATACTTGTTACGCAAGGCAGAGAAGGCATGTTATTTTATAATAAAAAAATAGGTTTTTTTAATTGTGATGCTTTTTCAGAAACTTCGATAGATAAGATAGGAGCGGGAGATACGGTATTGGCCTTTTTTTCATTACTATTTAACTCAAATTTTGATTATAAGTTATGTTTATTAATATCATCTCTGGCCGCTAATTATTCCATTAAAATGTTAGCAAATAAGCATCCATTAACCAAAGCAAGTATTTATCAAAGTTTAAATCATATTTTAAAGTAAAAATTTTTAATTATAGAAGATTTATATTAATATAAAATAATTTATTTCCTTTATTGCTATGCAACTAAAAAATAATTTAAAGAGATTGGGTTTGCATATTCCATATAATTTTTTTTTAATAAATTTTATGAATTTATTTGGCTTTCCTACTGCTTATTTAATTATCTTTTTTATAAAGATCTTTTACCCAAAAGATAAAATTGTATGTAATATATTCTGGGGTTCAGTTGGACATTTATCTTTAGAATTTGATTATTTTTTTTTAAAAATGGAAAAATTAAAAAAACCAGTAAGAATAATAATTTTTTGCCCTAATCATATCAATAATGAAGTAATTTTTAAAAACTCCAGAAAATATTTTAGATTGGTAGTCTCTAATAATTTTTTATTTCGTTATATAAGTTTGATTTCACCAAAATATAAAAAACAATTTTTAGATTCTGCTCTAAGCGATATTAAATTTCATTTTCAAAGACGCTCTGAAAGAAGGACATACAATGAAGTAGCTAAATTATATAACAAATATTACATTTTGAAAAAAAAATTAAATTTATTCCCATTTTTAAACTTTTCTTACAATAATAAAAATTTAGATAATTTTCTTAGAATAAATAATATTAAAAAAAAAGAATATGCCGTAATTCATATTAAGGAATTAGAGGGAAATGCATGCGCTTTAAGAACTGCGCCTGATACGTATTTAGACACAATTCTGTATCTTAATTCTATGCAATTAAAAGTAGTTTTTGGTGGTAGAGAAAAAATGCCAGAAATTTTTAAAAAACTAAATGTTATCAATTTTGCCAATTCAAATTTTGCAGAATCTTATGAGGATGATTTAAATCTTATTCTCAACTCCTCTTTTGTATTAGGTTTTGCAAGTGGATATATGAATATGCTAGATGTTCTTAATATTTCTGGAGTTGCTTGCGGATTTTGGAATATTATGATGTCAACCTTTTCAAGAAACATTGTTTTATTGCCCACAGTTTTAAATTATGAAAATGGAAAAAAATTAACTTTTAAAGAGCAGATGAAACTTATTGATGAAACTCAATGCGACTTTTCACATATAAAAAATATCATTCCAGTTAATCCAACAAGTTTAGAAATATTAATGAGCACTAAACAGGCTTTAAAGAACAATAATATAAGTGAAGATCATTATTTATTACAAGCAAAATTTAAAAATCAATTTAAAAAATTGCCACTTTATTATTCTCAATCGCTAATTTCTGAGGAATTTTTGAAAAATAATATTGATAGATTGCAATCCTGAATTTTACTATTGTAATTAAAAAGTATCAACTTATAAAAAATTACCGAATAAAAATATTATAATCTTTATGTCATTAAAAAAATACAAAAAAATATTATGCTTTGATTTAGATGGAGTAATATGTAAGACAAACAAAAATTATTATAAAAATAGTCTTCCATTAAAAAAAAGTATTAAATTAATTAATAAATTATTTTTAAATGGTTTTTATATAAAAATATTTACAGCAAGAGGAATGGGAAGATCAAAAGATTGTGCAAGTATAGCAAAAAAAAAATATTATAAACTCACGATAAGACAGTTAAAATCTTGGGAAGTAAAATTTCATAAGCTTTATTTTGGAAAAGTAAGTTATGATTTGATAGTTGATGACAAGGCTTTATTTTTTAATAAAAAATGGACTATGTATTTAGAGAAAAAATTAAAAATTAGGAAAAGTTTATGAAAAATATTCAACATTATTTAGATAATTTAAAAAAAAATCTTCACTTATCAAGAATGAAAAAAATTGACGTTTTGGCGAACAAATTATTTGATTTGTGGAAAAATAATAAAAGACTATTTTTGTGTGGCAACGGCGGAAGTGCAGCAAACGCAATTCATATTGCAAATGACTTTTTATACGGGACGGGAAGGCTAAATAAAATAGTTTTTGATGTTGAGGCTTTATCATCTAATAGCGCTGTAATAACCTGTTTAGCAAATGATACTGGTTATAAAAATATTTTTTCTAAACAGCTTTTGGTTAAAGGTAATAAAGATGATTTATTAATTGTTTTATCAGGAAGCGGCAATTCTAATAATATTATTGAAGCTATTAAAGTTGCTAAAAAAAAGGGTATAAAAATTTTTGGAATAGTTGGTTTTGATGGTGGATTAGTAAAGAAAATTCTTAAAAAAGATTGTCTCCATTTTCCTGTAAATGATATGCAAATTTCTGAAGACTTACAATTAATAACTCTCCATATTTGCATGCAAATTATTTCAAAAAAAATAATTTAAAATAATTTATCTGCATTTAATTTACTCTAAATTATATTTTATAATATTTCTTTGTAGATGTCATTATTTCAATTTTAATAAAAAATATGTGGAATAAATTTATAATAAAAATAAAAATTATAATATATCCTCTTTATGCCTTTAAAGAGTTGTTATTTAAAATTCGCATTAATAAAAAAGTTGAACCTAAATCTACTAATAAAAATTTTAAAATACCTTTAATAGTTCATCAGATTTGGATTAACAATGTATTTCCGAAAACTATAGGTAATCAAATAAAAAAATTTAGAAGTTTAAATTCTGATGTTGAGTTTAATTTATATAGTCATAGAGATGTTAATAATTTTATGAAAAAGTTTTATAAGAATCATAAAATTTATAAAATCTTTAGAAACGCAAGATATTGGCAGCTCAAGGCTGATATTTTTAGATATTGTGTCGTATTAGAAAAAGGAGGTTTTTGGTTTGATATTAAAAGCATGTTAGATATTCCATTGTGTAAAATTTTAAAAAAAGACGCCGATATGGTAATTTCTTATGGGAAAGATGACGATCCTACAATGAAAAATAATAAAAAAGTTTTTAGTAAACTATTACACCGAAACAAATATATTGAGACTTGGGGTTTTGCTTCTGTTAAAGGAAATTATATATTAAAAAAAGTTATTAAGTGTATTTGTGATCATTATCCTAATTATAAAAATAAGATTTTTGAGAATCCTAAAGTCGCAATATTAGAGTTTTCTGCTGCAAGATTATTTTCAAAAGTTTTAAGAAATGAATTGAGTAAAAAAAGAAAATCAATCAAAATCCAGCAAGCTGGCATAGATTTTAATGGGCGAGGAATTTATTTTGCTCGTGGAGGATTAATGCTTCATTATCGAAAAAGTCATTATTCATCACATAAATTTCGTAAAATTCTAAATTAAATTAAATTTTTTTTGCGTGATATTATAAGATAAAATTTATAATTTTATTAAAATAAATATGTTAAAAAAAATTTGTCAATTTTTAAGTTACAGGTACCTTCAATTTAAATCGTTCCCGGACTTTGGATATTTTTATTTAATATATTTAGCAATCAAAGGTTACGTTATTTTTTTTATTGAGCTTATCTTTCCTGTAAAAAAAAGCTTTATTCCTATTGATGTTATTATAACAGTCGCTCCAAAAGATGTTGGTAAATTAGAAAATTGTTTAATTGGTATAAAAAAAAATGTTCTTCATCCAATTGCAAAAATATTTGTTATAGGTACGAAATCTAATGAACTGGATATAATTGAAAAAAAATTTAACTGTACTCATGTTAATGAAAAAGAATTGTTAGATAAAAATCAATTAAATATTAAATATATTTACAGTAACATTGATCGTTCTGGGTGGTTGTTTCAACAATTTTTAAATTATCAAGGAGTATTGGATCTTGGAAATGAAAATTTTAAGTTGACCGTCGATGCCGATACCGTTTTTTCAAAAAAACAAAAGTTTATTAAAAATGGAAAGATGATATTCAATGCTACAAATTCATATCATTATCCTTATTTTTTTGTGGCAAGTCAATTATTAGATCTTAAGAAAATGACAAAAGTTTCTTTTACTAGTCATCATATTCTTTATAACAAGAAAATATTTATCGAAATGATTAATTATATTGAAAAAAAGTATAATAAGAAATGGTACAAGGCCATTTTAAATAATTTAAATTTTTCTATTTTGTCAAATCATTCAGATTTTGAAACCTATGCACAATTTGTAATGAATAATTATAGGAAATTTGTTATTGTTGAATATTGGTTTAATAAAAATATTTATGAGAAAGACTTAAAAAGTTTTTCAAATATTTTTAATACATTTTTTTATAAAAGCTTATCTTTTCATCACTGGCTAAATCTAAATAAACATTAATATGAAAATATTAAAAAAAATATTAGATTTGTTAACTCCTAAAGAACAAAAGCGCTTTTTTCTTTTGCTAACTTTAATTCTGATCATGGCATTTTTTGATATGTTCGGAGTGGCTTCTATATTTCCATTTATAACACTTATCGCCAATCCACAGATAGTTGAAAGCAATGTGTTTTTCTCATATTTCTATCAAAAATCCTCTATTTTAGGAGTTACAAATATTAAAGAATTTATTTTTATGTTTGGTGTATTAATATTTCTAATTCTAATTACTTCTCTTGTCGTAAGAGCAATCACCTATTATGTTCAGACTCGCTATACCTTAATGCTTGAATACAGCATTGGTAGACGCTTGATTGAAAACTATTTGCGTCAACCTTATCATTGGTTTTTAAGTCGAAATAGCGCAGATCTTGGAAAAAATATTTTATCAGAGTCTGCTAACATTGGCGGAAGCGTTATAACGCCTGTAATTATTATTATTTCTCAAACCACAGTAATTTTATTATTACTGATATTGCTTATTGCAAGCGATCCTGTATTGGCGTTTAGTATAGGATTAGTTTTGGCTTCCAGTTTTTTATGTATTTTCTACTTAATGAAAAATATTCTCTCTCGTATTGGTTCCGAACGTCTAAAAGCAAATAGAGACCGTTTTACATTAGTATCAGAGGCTTTTGGTGCAGCAAAGGAAGTTAAAGTTGGAGGATTGGAGCAGGTGTATATTAATCGATTTGATAAACCTTCAAAAATTTACGCAGGCAATCAATCCTTGTTTGTAATAATTTCTCTTTTGCCACGTTACTTCCTAGAAGCCATTGCTTTTGGTGGCATGATTCTTTTGGTGCTTTTTCTGATGGTGAAAGGTGATAATTTCATAAAGATTGTTCCCATTATAGGCCTTTATGCTTTTGCGGGATTTCGTTTAATGCCGGCTATACAACAAGTTTATGCAAATTCTGCCCAGATACGTTTTCATTTATCCTCACTTAATGCCGTGCATAAAGACCTGGTAAATTTGAAATATTTTGAGCAAGCAACAGGCAGTACATCTATTATGCGATTTAAAAAATCCATTACGCTGAAAAATATTTATTTTAGCTATCCTAATACGAAAAAACCGGCATTAGAGAATATTGATCTTTCTATTTCTGCTTATAGTAAAGTTGGAATTGTAGGGGCCACAGGTAGTGGCAAAACTACCATGGTGGATCTTATTCTTGGACTTTTCAATGCCAGTCAAGGAACTTTAAGTGTAGATGGAAATTTAATTACTAATAACAATAAAAGATCTTGGCAAAAAAACATTGGTTATGTTCCACAACAGATTTATTTATCTGACAGCAGTATTGCAGCCAACATTGCTTTTGGTGTTGAAATTATAAATATTGATTATCAATTAGTAGAAAAAGCTGCAAAAATTGCTAATTTTCACGACTTCATTAAGGGACTGCCAGACGGTTACAATACTCTCGTAGGAGAACGTGGAGTAAGACTTTCTGGAGGACAACGGCAAAGAATAGGAATCGCAAGAGCCCTTTATAACAATCCTCAAATTCTTATTTTAGATGAAGCCACTAGTGCATTAGATAATCTTACAGAGCAAGCGGTGATGGAAGCTGTTAATAATTTAGGAAATAAAATTACAATTATTCTTATTGCCCATCGTTTAAGTACAGTTAAAAACTGCGATACTATATTTTTATTAGAACAAGGAAAATTAAGAGGTCAAGGCACATATAAGGAACTCAATCAATCTAATGAACAGTTTATGAAAATGTCAGGGGTAATTTTATAAACTTTAAGTAAATCAAAATGAATGTTCACAATAACATATGTAATACAGTGGTTTTTGTTTACTTAGGAGATTCGTTACCAAAGTACACAATAGCTTCACTTAAATTAGCCAAAGAATACAGCGGAATGAATGTACATATTCTTACAAGTAAAAAAAATCAAAAACTAATCAACTTATCTTTTTCTAACTTTACTGCGATAGAAGATTTTTATGATGATAAAATTTTTAATATTTCAAAGAAAAAAATATTAAATAACTTGAATTTTCGTAATAATTTTTGGCTCAAGACATTAGAAAGATTTTTTGTACTACATCAATTTGCCAATGCAAATAAACTTAATTCTTTTTTTCATGCCGAGCTTGATCAATTATTATTTGGCGTAAATGAATTGGTATTAAATATAGAGAAAACCCATAAAACTGGGATTTTTGTTCCTTTCCATAACAATAAAATGGCCGTAGCCTCAGTGTTTTATTGTAATAATATTGATTCATTGAAGACAATGTTGACAGCCGCAAGTGATGACATTGTTTACAGAAATGAGATGGAGTTAATTGCTATTTGGGCTAAAAACAATCATAATTCTGTCATATCATTGCCTACCATGGCATCAAAAATTATTAGGCCGAATATTGCAACACCCAAAAATATTATAGAATTATCTCCTTTGGATTTAGGCGGCGTAGTGGATGCGGCTCAAGTAGGGCAGTGGGTTGGTGGAATAGACACTCTTCATATTCCTATACATAAAACACCAAAAACAAAGTTTGTAGATTCATTGGGTGAAAATCTTATTTCACGAGAACAATTTGAAAAATTTAAATTTTATATTAATTTTCAAAAAAATAAATTAGACGTAGTGTATGATGATACTTTTGTAACTCGAATATTTAATTTGCATATTCATTCAAAAATTCACCAATCTCTTCTAAATTCAAGATCATCATTGATTCAACTTTTTGAAATGGCTAATAGAGATGAGCCAATATCTTTGAGAGCTGCAAGAAATATTCAATTAAGAGCTTATGTAGAAAATGTATTTAATAAGATTAAGAATCCTTCTAAATTTACATTGGCATTTAGAGAAAAAACTAAAATTCTTAAAAAAAAAATTAATCATTTTATTGGAAGAAGGCCAACTAGTTACCCCTATATTAGTGGCGACACTTTTAGAAAAATATCAGATTTAATATGGGAAAAGCGGAGTAAAAATATAAATCCAAAAAATGTAAAGTCAGGGGATATAATATTTTGCGAATCTGATCTTGTTGAGGAATTAAATTGTCAAATTCTTTTTAAAATTGATGTTCCGGTGATACTTTTATTAGGAAATTCAGATTTAAACCATAATTGCAGAAATCGTATAAAATTTAAACATAATAATATTTTTGGAGTATATGCCCAAAATTTATTTGAAGAAATTCCTGGATGGAAAGTTTTGCCTATTGGTATTGAAAATGCGTGGCTATCAAACAATGGTAAATTATCCAAGAAAATAATTGGTCAATCAAGAGAAACTAAAAAAATATTTCGAGTAATGTGGGGATTTAACATTGATACAAATATAACTGAGAGATTGATAGCAGCAAAAGCGCTTGTTGATTGTTCTGCTGCTGATAAACTAGAATTAACAACTGCTCAAATTTATCAACAAACACTTCAAAAATATTCTTTTGTGGCCAGTCCCCCAGGAAATGGGTTGGATGTTCATCGAACATGGGAAGCTTTTTATTTCAAATGTGTGCCTATTGTTAAGAGGTCACACATGACATTAATTTACGAATCTATAGGACTGCCTATTTGGTTAGTTGATTCTTACGAAGAGTTAAAGAATGTTGATGAAGACGAATTAAAGAAAAAATACTTAAATTTTATTCCAAGTTTTAATAATAAAGCGATCTGGGCAGATTATTGGATTAACCAAATCAAGAAATTATCCCAAAAAGCAAAAAATCTATAAATCAAGTATTGTTAAATATGAAAAAAATTTTTAATTTGTTTTAAATTCTTAATTGTTTAAATAATAAAGAATCAAATATTTTATATGAGCTTACCTAAATTCACCAGATCAACAGCTGGACTTATTTCGCAACATTATATTTTAGCTCTTGGTGATTTAATTTCAAAATTTAAAAAAGAAAGAAATAAAACAAAAGAAAATAGATTTAAAGATGCCATGACCTATTTGGAGGTAGGAGCCTTTGATGGTTTAAATCAATCCAATACTTTAATTTTAAAACAAAAATTAGGATGGAAAGGTATTTTGGTTGAGCCTATCGATGAATATTATCAACTGCTAAAAAAAAATAGGGGGGGGGGGGATATTTGCGTTAATGTTTTGCTGTCTTCTGAAGAAAATAAAAAATATTACATGGAAAAAAATGGGGCAATGTCTAAAGTTACTAAGAAATTTATATTTCAAAATTATATTCGTCAACTTTTCTATTGTCAGAATAGCAAAGGACAGTTTGCGGTGAGTACAACAATAAATCAGCTATGTTCCAAATATCATATAGCCCAATTAGATTTTATTTCATGCGACGTTGAAGGTATGGAGCATGAAGTATTAGCCGGTGTTGATTTAGATGCGTTGGATGTAACAGCTGTTTTAGTAGAATGTCGTCCTAGTAATTTTATGGACATAACTGAAAACTTGTTAAAAGCGGATTTTATTCTTGTGGAATCAATGACTCGTTTTAATAAGTTTGACAACCCATTTTGGGATGGATTACACCAAGATTATTTATTTTTAAAAAAAGAATTTTATTTATTTGCAAACAATTAATAAAATAACCTAAATTAAAATTCTGCTAAATACTAATTAAATTTAAAAATTTTATCAGTAGACTTTTTTTAATGTAATAGATTAACATATAGTTTAAAATATTAATTGATTGTTTTATGATTTTATTTTTTGAGGATGGTAGATTGGGAAACCAACTGTTCCAATACTATGGTTTTCGAAAATACTTCCCTCATCAACGAATTATTTTTTTTGGTTGTAGAGATTTAAAAAAATCATGTGATAATGTAGCAGCAAATTTTATTGAATTAAGTCCTAAACACATCAAATTTTGCATATTTAAGTTACTATATTTTTTATTGGCAAAAATTAGAATTATAGGACAAATAACAGAATCAACTCAAAATAAAGTATTTAAGTTAGTTATTAGTCGCGGAATTCTATTTAATGTATATTTAGCTCGATCTATTTATTTTCAGCATGAAGACTGTATTAAAGAAATAATTAATCCACCAATTTTAAAAAAGAAATTTTTAAATTTTGCTAAAAAATGGCTTAAAAAAAACGGTATTTTTTCACATCAGCATAAATTAATATTTATTCATATTAGAAGGAAAGATTATCTTAATTGGCCTTCATCTGAATTTCCAGCTGCGGTAGATATATCATGGTACAAAAAAGCAATGACTCAGATAAGTAAAAAAATTAATAAGCCAATATTTATTGTAATGGGTGATGATTTTCCTTATATTTATAAAAATTTTAAAAGTTCCGATACTTTATTTATTTCAAACAATTCGCCTGAAATCGATCTCTCCATAATGTCCATGTGCCCTCGTGGAATTTTATCAGCAAGCTCCTTTGCCTGGTGGGGAGCCTTTTTTGCTAAATTTACAAAATTTAATAAAAATCATTCTCATTTTATAGCTCCTAAATATTGGGCTGGCTATCGTTTAAAAAAATGGTTTCCTTCAAAATTTTTTTCAGAATGGATTACTTATTTGAATTAAAAATTACTTTTATATTCTTTTCTTGATTAATATTAACTTTATAAAAAATATATAATTACAAAATTGAAAATTAAGATAATTTATAAAATACTTTATAATAGAATTTTTTCTTTAAAAATTAGTTAACATGCAAGCTGCAACGGATATAAAAAAACAAATCAATACACCTATTCTTTTACTGGTGTTTAATCGTCCAGATACTACTGCTAAAGTTTTTGGAGCAATTAGAAATGCTAAACCTCGACGTCTTTATATAGCAGCTGATGGACCAAGATTATGGAAAAAAGGTGAGGCTGAGGAAATAGCCAAGGTAAGAGAAATTTCAACAGCTGTGGATTGGCCGTGCGAAGTGAAAATTTTATTTAGAAATGAAAATTTAGGCTGCAAAAATGCCGTCAGTGATGGCATTAGTTGGTTTTTTAAGCAGGAACAGGAGGGAATTATTCTTGAGGACGATTGTTTACCACATCAAGATTTTTTTACTTATTGCGAAATTCTTTTAGATTATTATCGCGACGATGCTAGAGTTTCTGTAATAGCCGGCAGTAACTTTGAAAAAGATTATCTGCCCGACGGTGCATCTTATCATTTTTCTAAGTATTTTGATCCCTGGGGTTGGGCTACTTGGAGAAGAACTTGGACTTGCTATGACGGACAAATAAGTTTTTGGCCAAAATGGAATAAATCTGCTGATTGGAATAACAAGCTTCCAAATAAAGTAGAACAAAAATATTGGAAAAAAATTTTTGATCTGACGTATGCTAACAAGCTTGATACTTGGGACTATTCCTTCATAGCCTGTATTTTGGCTAAAGGTGGATTAATAGCGAGGTCTAACGTGAATTTAGTGAGCAATATAGGCTATGGAAAAAAAGCAACACACACTACTTACGAAGATAGCAAACACAGTAATCGAACAGTACAAGGCATAATAGGTAAAAGGCTAAAACACCCTAAAAAAATTGCACAAGAAGAATCTAAAGATTTTAAAATGTTTTATAATCGCTTTGATGATCCAAATTTACGCATGCCGTGGCTTATGTTGAATTTGCCAATGAGAATAGTGAGATATATTTTTAGGACATTTAAATCTACATTAAAATTATGATGTTAGATTTTTCTTACTTTAATTTAAATTAACCGAGTTTTATAATTAATTATGAAAGTAATTTTTTTAACCAGAATTTACGAACCTAAAATAGGTGGCACCTATACCGTTATCAAAAGTATTTTTGATGGTTTGAAAAAAAAAATTCCAGTTAAAATCTATGATAAAAATAATAATTTTTTTATTTTAATAAAAGCTATTAAAAATTCCGATATTTGCCATTTTTTTGGCGGTTGGGATTTTTTTCATGTTTTTTTTACATGTATAGCTTTTTCTATGAAAAAAAAAGTTATTATACATCCGCTTGGTTTTTATGAACCATGGTCATTAAATCAAAAAAGATTTAAAAAAAAATTAGCATGGTTTTTTTATCAAAAAACAATTTTACAAAAAGCAGACTTTATTCACTGTGCATCGGAAATGGAGAGAGAAAATTTATTAAAACTTAACAATCATTTAAAGACAGTAATTTTACCTTATGGAATTTCAAGCATTTTTTATAATAATAAAATAAAAAATAAACTTAACAAAAGAGCGATTTTTTTCTCAAGAATTCATCCTAAAAAAGGTTTGGAAAACTTGATTAATGAATGGATTAAAATCAATGATAAAGATTGGGCGCTAGATATTTGCGGCCCTTGCGAAGATATAATATATTATAATTCTCTATTATCTATTTTAAGAAAAAATAAGAATTGCAGTATTAAATTTTTCAAACCCGTTTACGATGATCTTGATAAAATAAAACTATTCAAGAATTATGATTTTTTTATTTTACCTACAAAAAATGAAAATTTCGGTCTTGCTATTTTAGAATCTTTAGCATGTGGTTTGCCAGTTTTGACAAATTACAATACTCCATGGTTTAGTATAAAAAAATATAACGCAGGCTGGTATATACCTGATAATAAAATAGCACTAAATAGAACTTTAAAAAAAATATTTAAATTAAAATCTTATAATTTTTTTTTAAAAGCAAAAAATGCTTACAATTTGTCTTTATCTTATCATTGGAAAAAAATTTCAGAAAAATATATAGCAGAATATTCTAGGTTATTTAATTAAAATTTACTATCAAGTGAATAAAATATTACTTTTTACAAAATATATAGCTAAAGTGCATTTATATGAAACATTATTTTTTTTTCTTAGTAGGTAAATTAAATTTTTTTTATTCTAAATCTTTTTAAAACCAAGATAATTGTTATTGATACTTTATGTGTGGTATTTGCGGAATTAAATCTGAAAATTTCAATCAAACGATCGGAAGTAATTTTATAAAGATGCTAAACTCTTTGCATCACCGCGGTCCTGATTTTCAAAATTCTTATAAAGATAAAAATTTGTACTTAGGTGCAACTCGATTAAAAATTTTAGATTTGCAGGATAGATCTAATATGCCAATGCAATTTGATGATTATATAATATTATTTAATGGCGAAATTTATAATCATAAGGAGCTTAAGCTAGCACTTAAAGAACGTGGCGAGGTATTTCAAACAACCTCAGACACAGAAGTTATATTAAGGCTTTTTAAGCATTATAATATTGATGCCTTTAAAATGTTGGAAGGAATGTTTGCAATATGTATTTATAGTATTAAAAATAAAAAACTTTATTTAGCAAGAGATATTTTTGGAATCAAGCCGCTTTATTATTGTTTTGATAATAAATCTTTTATTTTTGCTTCGGAAATAAAATCAATAGCTAATAGTTTTGAAAAAAATTTTGCAAAGAACTATTTTGCGATTTATAGTTATTTAGCTAAAGGCAGCATTATTGAACCTCAAACTCAATATAGTAATATTTTTTCATTATTACCAGGAAATGTAATGATCGTTAAAGATAACTTGGAGTATAATATACAAGAATTTGAAACAGTTAATTCAATTATTAAAAGCTCTGAAAACAGCCAGATTTCTTATTCAAAAGATATTTTTTTTTTGGAACTCAATAACCAAATTTCTAAACATACCCAGTCAGATGTGCCCATATCTCTTATGTTGTCTAGTGGTATTGATTCTGTGTATTTAAATAAAGTCCTAAACAATTCCGCAACACCTTTTACCTTGTCATATAATTTTTGTAAAAATTCATCTATCGACGAAATCTTTGAAATAAATAAACATTTTAATTTTAAAAAACATTACACAAACTATTATAAAGATAAAGAAATTTTAGATGTCAAAAAAATTTTTTTTAAAATATCAGATACACTTTCTATCGATGGTGTTCAGTTTTTATTAATCTCTAAGTTTATTCAAAATAATAATTTTAAGGTTGCAATAGGAGGTTTCGGAGCAGACGAGATTTTTAATGCATATCCAACTTACAGATACCTAAAATTTTTTGATAAAGTTAAAAAGTTTATACCAAATATTATTAGTGGTTTATTAAGTTATAATAATTATAAAACTAAAAAGTTAAGAAATTTATTATTTTATTCACCTACTTTTGGTAAAATGTATTTAAATTTTAGGTCTATTTTTTTTAAAGATGAAATATTAAAAATTTTAGGAAAAAATATTGATGAGTATGACGAATATCTTTCATCTCAATTAGAAAAATATACGAAAGATATTATTTTTTGGAATAACAGAGTAAAAAGTTTAGAAATGAATGTTTATTTGAGAGATCAAGTTTTAAAGGATCTGGATTGGGCTTCTATGAGATATTCTTTGGAAGTTAGAGTGCCATTTTTAAGCAAATCTCTATTAAAAATGTCCAGCTCCAAAAGCTTAGTCAATGATTTGTGCAAAGATGATTTATTTATTTATTCAAATTTAGCTAATAGCCAATACTTTTCTAGTTATAAAAAAAAAGGTTTCTCTACTCCGGACAATATACTCAAAACGCAAAGAAGTTTTGTATTAGATAATTTTAATAATTTTATTCGTAACTAAAATAATAAATCTTTTTTATGAATATACTTTTAGTTACAAAAAATTTTTATGGAAATATAAATATAGGACCTGTTATATCAATAAGAAATTATCTTAAAGATTCTATAAAAAATAATAAAGTTTTTATTATTGATCATAATTCATTAGATAGAATAAAACTTAAAAAAAAAAATTTTGAAATACTTTTTATTAAAAATATTTTTATTTTAATAAAAAATCTAATTAAAATTAACTCTATTATCAGTAAAGTTGATTGTGTAGAATTCCATTCTTTTTTTGATTTTTTTTTAGTATTTCCGATAATTTTTCTTTGTTTTTTTAAAAAAGCATTTTTTACAGTATATTTCGTCAACCGCGCACTTTCCACTCTCCCTTTTTTACACGCACCCTCTTTCACTTTATAAAATAAAATAACGTAAAATAACTTTAACATAAAACTTAACAACACTTGGGTCAAAGGTTTGACTCAAGGTCAATTCCTAACAACCTCAAAAGAATATACAACACTTTTTATCATAATTATTGATTATATATCAGTAACCCGTAACTAAGATAACTATAACCTTTGGGTGTTAACAAAGTAAAGCCCCAATTGGTTGTTATCACTACCCCCAGTTTTAAGCGAAACAGTCCGTTCAGATTCAGTAGATTAAGTC
>Ga0114968_10001655_pt1 | contig 17108 bp, 16 predicted proteins | sample M_130807_EF_Meta_FD_87020 | JGI IMG/M metagenome (GOLD analysis project Ga0114968, IMG submission 87020) | Freshwater microbial communities from Lake Montjoie, Canada to study carbon cycling - M_130807_EF_MetaG | ecosystem: Environmental > Aquatic > Freshwater > Lake | place: Lake Montjoie...
CTCACCGTTGGCACGCACGCCCACGTTACCGGCAATCGTTGCGGTATCCGCACCAGCATGCCACGTATGGAACATGCTCCAACCACCTTTGCCGGGCTCGTTCTTCGAAGCACGACGCTGTCCAACCGTACCCCAGTCAGTCGCCACAAAGTCAACGGTCATTCCGATCTTTTTCAGGATGTCGGCGGTGATCTCGCCCATGGCCTTGGTGAAGGGATTATCTTGGGCGACCAAGCAGGTGACCGGCTGGCCTTTGTAGCCGGCCTCTGCCAAGAGCTTCTTGGCGCCTTCAATATTGCCATTGCCTTTGAACATATCGCCACCGGCCTCTGAATAGAGTGCGGTGCCTGGCGTAAAGAAGCTTGGGCATTTTTTCCAGAGTTTTTCATCAGAGCCGACTACGGCCCGCATGTAGTTCTCTTGGTTGACAGCCATTTGCACGGCGCGACGGATTTTGACGTCGTTGAAGGGTGCGTGCAGATGATTCAGGCGGAACGAACCAATGTTACCGAGCGGATCGGCGATATCGACCGAGATGTTGCGATTGCGCTTGAGCAAGGGCACCAAGTCAGAAATCGGGCTTTCCCACCAATCGACTTCACCGTTTTGCAGCGCGGCTGAAGCTGTGGCTGGATCGGGCATGATGATCCATTCAATGCGATCGAAATTAATGACTTTGCCACCCGCGTACCAGTTGGTAGGCTCATTGCGCGGCTGATAATCGTTAAAGCGTTCAAACACGGCCAGCGCACCGGGTTTCCATTCGCTGCGGCCAAACTTCATTGGGCCAGAGCCGATGTACTCTTCGATTTGCTTGAACGGGTCAGTTTTAGCGATACGCTCGGGCATGATGAAACAGCACGGCGTACCAACTTTACCCAGCGCCAACATCATTTTTGGATACGGAGCAGAGAGCACCCACTTGAAGGTCGTGTCATTGACTGCGACCAACTCTTTTTGCAGCGCTTTCAGCATCAAGCCCATCGGGTCACGTGCCGACCAACGCGTGATACTTGCCACACAGTCAACCGCACGCACGGGCGCGCCGTCATGAAACTTTAAGCCAGAGCGTAATTTAAACGTCCAGGTCAGGCCATCGCTGCTGACCTCTTCGCTTTCGATCATTTGACGCTTAGGGACCAGTTTGTCGTCACAACCGTACAGTGTGTCCCAAACCAATTGCGAAGCATTACGCACAACGTACTGCGTGCCCCAAATTGGGTCAAAGTTAGCCAGATTGGCCTGTGGCACAAACTTAAGCACGCGGCTTGAAGATTGTGAAAATGCGGGTGCCCCAATCACGCCGGTAGCGGCGAGACTCAAGCCGGCGGCGCCTTTCAGCAAATCGCGACGATTGAAATTCATAAAAAACCCCTTGTGATTAAGAACGCTTCTTCTATTTAAGCTTAGGATGATCAAGCAAAAAACATGCCTGATAAAAGCAACCGCCTATTAAAATAACCAAATCGTTGGCTAACATTCACTAAAAATCAACATTCAACCGGAGTGCTCCGGTCCTTCGCTAACATCCACACAAACTCACGCACCAAATACGAAAACTCGCGCACCAAATCAACAAATTAGCGACTGCGATTTTGTACAACAAGAACGATGGCTAATATTTATTTAGCCACGCAGTCCAGACACTAGGTGAGTCTATCGCCTAGAATTGATAATAGCAATTTCTGTTTACCCTGAGCGATCAGCGGGGCACACCAATAAAAATCTCGGAGAACGCATATGAGCGTCATCAAATATCTAGGTCAAACGGCTTTGGCCACCACGTTGGCGCTAGCCACTTTGTCCTTTAGCGCGCAGGCAGCGTACCCAGAGCAACCCATCAAAATTTTGATCCCCTTTACGCCTGGTGGTGGCACTGACTTTGTCTCACGCATGGTAGGGACTAAGCTGAGCGAGCTGACAGGCTGGCAAGTCGTACTTGAAAACCGGCCTGGCGCTGGTGGCAACCTCGCGGTTGAGGCGGCCTCAAAAGCACCCGCCGATGGCTATACCGTGGTGATGGGCCAGACCGACAACATGATGCTTGGCCCTTGGCTGTACACCAACCTGTCTTACGACAGCGTCAAAAGTTTTGCCCCGGTCGTGCAAGTTTCAGTCACCCCCGCGGCGATCGGTAGCGCAGCCAATTCAACCATCAAAACCCCACAAGATTTGGTCGCAAAGGGCAAAACGCCCGGTGGCCTGAAGTGGTCGACGGCGGGTGCAGGTACGCTTGGGCATCTGGTTGGCGAAGATTTTAAAAAACGTACAGACATCAATTTGCTGCAAGTGCCCTATAAGGGTGCAGCGCCCGCCATTACCGACGTCATGGGAGGTTCGGTGGATGTCTATATCGGTACGCTCACTTCGTTAGTACCGCTCATGAAAAGCGGCAGACTGAATGCAGTCGCCGTGACAACAGCAAAGCGCTCGGTTGATTTTCCGGATATCCCAACACTCGATGAAACTGTCGCAAAAGGCATGGACTTCGGCATTTGGATGGGGATGTTCGCCCCAGTTGGCACCCCGTCAGCCATCATCGCTCTTTTAAACAAAGAAATGAATCGCGTATTGCAATCGCCTGACGTGATTGAAAAGCTCAAATCAGGTGGCGTCGCCGCGGGTGGAGGCACCTCGGAGGCGTTTGCCGAGTTTGTCAAAGCAGATTACGCCAAGTGGGGCGCCTTGGTGAAAGCTTCAGGCATCAAGCTTACCGATTAAATAGGCTCGCCTGAGGGCGCCAACCCAAATTTTGACAGCGCGTTGGCGCGCCGCTGCAACCACCAACCTGATGATTCGTTCCAGTGCTTAAACTCGGCATCGGGTGCCAAAGCCTGCAAGGCATGTAGCGGCCAAAATGGGTCGTACAGTGCCTGACGGCCTACAGCGATCAAATCAGACTGCCCCGACTGCACAATATCCTCAGCCTGCTGCGGATACAAAATCAAGCCCACCGCCATGCTGGGGACTTTTGCCGCGTTTTTAATTTGCGCGGCATAGGGCACTTGATAGCCCAAACCTTTAATTGAATTTTGCACCGTCGGCGAACCGTTGATACCGCCCGACGAGCAATCGACGATGTCAACACCACGCTCGGCCAACAGCGGCGCGATGGCTAATGAATCTTCAAGACTCCAGCCCTCTTTACCCGCACCATCTTCAATCGAGATTCTAAAAAAGAGCGGCTTGTGACTGGGCCAGTTTGCGCGAATTGCAGAGGTGACATCCAACGCAAATTTCATACGCTTGTTCAAATCACCACCATAGGCATCTTGACGGTTGTTGGTCACGGGGCTCAAAAAGCTCGAAATTAAATACCCATGGGCGCCATGGATTTCAACGATGTCAAATCCTGCGCGATCTGCACGCGCGACGGCCTCGCCAAACTTTACGATCAGTTCTTCAATCTCTGGGATCGTTAATGCGTGTGGCGCCGGAAACTCTGGGCCATAAGGTAAGTTTGACGGGCCTCTTGGTGTCCAGGGTGCCTCGCCGTGGGCTGCGTCAGCTGCGGTGAGCGGCCCACCGCCCTCCCACACACGTTGACTTGAGCCTTTGCGCCCCGAATGGCCGATCTGAATCGCAGCCAGCGCGCCTTGTGAATGGATGAAGTCCGTGATGCGCTTTAAGCCCGGAATGAATTCATCAGACCACAAGCCTAAGTCACCATGAGTAATGCGTCCCGCCTGTTCAACAGACACCACTTCAGTCATCACCGTGCCAAAGCCACCCAAGGCAAACTTACCGTAGTGCGCCAGATGCCAGTCGGATGCAAAGCCGTTTTCAGCGCGATACTGCATCATGGGAGCAAGCACGAGGCGATTGGGTAAGGTCAAGCCGCGCAGGGGCATTGGGCGAAACAACAAGGGGGTATCGGTGTGCATAAGGTAAAGGATGTCTCGAAATTATTTGTTTGAATGTGACCGCAGTGTTTTACTATATCAGGCAAGGTCAAACTCCGGAATGCGTCCCTATGACACCCTACCGCCCCCTTCAACGTCTGATGCATTGGCTGGTTGCACTGAGCATCCCGGTACTTTTTACGCTCGGCCTCTGGATGACAGCACGTGCCGCTGCGAACCTCTGGGATGATCAGACCAATTTGCTTTACGGCTTGCACAAGGCGTTGGGCTTTACCGTCTTGTGCCTGATGCTGCTGCGACTTTTTTTAAAGCTGCGTACACCCGCACCCGGCTACCCTGCAAGCCTGACGCCCCCCCTGATACTCTTAGCCAAAACCGTGCACGGTCTGCTCTATGTGTTGCTGTTTGCTGTGCCACTGTTAGGCTGGGCGGGGGTCACCGCTTACCCAGCTCTGATCACCGTCGCCGGCTATCACCTGCCAGCGATGCCCTGGATTACGCCTAACGAAGCGTTGGCGAAACAACTCTTTGAGCTGCATGGCACCCTGGCTTTTGCGCTTGGAGCCTTAGCGCTTGGCCACATCGCTGCGGCTTTAATGCACCTTCTAGTCAAACGCGACGGGATCTTTCAAAGGATGTGGCCAAACGCGCAAAGCAAGTCTCGCTAAGCGCTAAAACAAGAAGCAGAGCGCACCTTGAGGACTCTGCTGGATCTTGATATGTCGTTGACACGACGCCCACTTAAGTAGCCTTCGCTTGAGCGATCTGGGTAATGACCAAGCCCGCCAGTAACAGGATGATGCCGAACACCCTGAGCCCGTTCACTGGCTGCACCAGCGACTCAAACAAACCAAAGTGGTTGATAAAGCCAGAGAAAACAATCTGAGCAACCATCGCATACAGGACGACATTTGCGATCCCAAAGCTAGGCGCGAGCCAGGTCACGCTAATGACATAAAAAGCCACGATCAAGCCCCCGGCAAAATCAATTGGCCTAGCACCTCCAAGCTTTGACCAATTGGGCAGGGCACCAGTCAACAATATCGCGGTCAGCAAACAAGCTAAAAAACCCACACCGAACAACACGACTGGGGCATGCAGCGGCTCGCCAAGGGTTTTCCCGAGGCGAGCATTCAAAACGCCCATCACCGGAATCAACGCGCCGGCAGCGGCGGACCAAAGGGCATAACGGATTGAACTCAAGGGGTGCTCCAAAAAATCGTGATTATTCAGCAACAGGCTGGCCTGAAGGCTACCAAGTTGCCTCGTAGGTACAAAGTTGCCTCAAGACAACACAGCGACTTCAAGCCCAGAAAGTCGCTCTCGGGCAAAAAAGTTAACCAAACGGTAACGCATTTAGCGAATGATTTAGTGTCGCTCGCGCGTGAACGCCTCAATTTTTGCGCGGCTTTCAGGGCTTTGCCCGTAAGCATCTAACAACAACTCACGCGAGGCGAGCTCAAAATCTTCGAACTCAAACCCGGGCGCCACGACGCAACTCACAAAACTGCAAGATTCAGCTTGGGCGGGCTGCGAGGCAAACCAAGTACGGGCCGCGATCGTCAATTGAAAACAGCCCGAGTCAGCACCTAAACGCTGCGCTTGCAGCTGGCCATTTTCTGCAAAACTGTATATGACCAAATCGCAACCCGAGTGAAAAAACCAGGTTTCGTCAGATTGAATGCGATGCCAGGCCGAGAAATCATCGCCTGCTAGCAGATAGTGAATGCTGGTGTAGGCCGAGCGCTCAGGCGACCCTGGGCCGGGCTGAACACGACGCTTGGCGCGGTGTACTTCAGCATAAAACCCCCCTTCGGGGTGAGGCAGCAAACCGTACTGTGCAATCAACCGCTGTTGTTCGCTCATTCTCATTACCATCCCTGCCCTATAAAGAACTTTACTTTTGCTCGGCGGTGGGCACTTCCACGGTAAACTAATTTAAGGCTATTACTTGCGTGTAAACGTTATTTTCAACCACAAGTACGTAGCCCAACTTACCCGTTGAAGAATCCAACTTAATCGTGGTTTAAGTTTGAGCAAAATTATCAAAAAAACCCGAAGGCATGATACCGTCAGACCTTCGCAAGACGATCCTAATTCTGTCTAAAAACGAAAAAATAATGTTGACATCAGATATTCTTCAAGCCCTCGCACCCACAGGCACTTTACGCGCCGGCGTCTATACCGGTAATTTTTTATTAATCACCGGTAAAACGCCCGAGGGCGACCCTGATGGGGTCTCACCTGATCTGTGCCGCGCAATCGCGCAAAAGCTCGGCGTGCCCTTACAACTGATTCCGTTTAAAAGCCAAGATGCCTTGGTGGATGCCGTGGGCAGCAACACTTGCGACATCGGCTTTGTCGGCGCCGACCCAGATCGTGCCGCAAAAGTGACGTTTACGCCCGCCTACGTTGAAATCCACGCCACCTACATCGTGCCCGACGCGTCAGCAATCAGACACGCCTCTGAAGTCGATCGCGCTGGGGTTCGCATCGCGGTGCCTGCCCGCAGCGCTTACGGGCTTTGGCTGAACCGCAACATCAAACACGCGCAACTGCTCGAGGCCGAAGGCTTTGACGCCACCATTGAGCTCTTCACAAAAGACAAGCTCGAAGCGCTCGCAGGTTTGCGCGTTGGCCTTGAGGTCGATATTAAAAAAATCCCAGGCACCCGTATCGTTGAGGGTGAGTTCACGATGGTGCAGCAAGGTGCCAGCACGCGCAAAGGCGACGCAATCGCTGCGAAATTCTTATTCGATTTTCTTGAGCAGGCCAAAGCCTCGGGCTTAGTCGCACAATTGATTCAAAAACATCGCGTGCACGGTTTGCACGTCGCGCCATTGGCCGGAGGCCGTTCATGACTCCAATTCGATCGTTGACGCCTCTGAGATGGCTCGCTGCACTAGCACTAGGGCTTGCTACAGTTGCAACACACGCTCAGACGCCAGAGCAAAGCTACCCAAACAAACCACTTCGCCTGATCGTGCCGTTTGCAGCGGGCGGCGCTTCAGATATCTTGGCACGTATTGTTGGTAAAAAGCTGACAGAAAACTGGGGGCAGCCCGTTGTAGTTGAAAACAAGGTGGGCGGTAACGCCCAAATCGGCGCGTCGTATGTGGCCAAGTCTGAGCCCGATGGCTATACCTTGCTGGTGGTCGACCTAAGCGCGCTCACCATGGCGCCCACGCTCATGAAAAACCTCACCTACGACCCGGCTAAAGAGCTCACCCCGGTTGCGATTGTGGCTTACTCGCCGCACATCCTGGTGGTGGCAAACAAGTTGCCGGTCAAAACGCTGCCTGAACTGGTCGCCTATGCGCGCAGCCAATCTGTTCCGCTGAATTTTGGAACGCCCTTGGGGGCAGCCCCACACTTAGCAGGCGTATTGTTGGCACAAAAAGAAAATTTGCAGCTGAACTTTATTGGCTACAAAGGCGGCTCGCAAGTGATTGCAGATTTAGCCGGCGGGCAAATCGATCTGACAATGAATAGTTTTTTAGCAACTTACCCCATGGCAAAAGCCGGCAACTACCGGATGATTGCCGTCGCGAGCCCCGAACGCTTTGCCCCCATCCCTGACACACCCACAATCGCCGAACGCATCCCTGGTTACGTGACGGGGTCATTTCAAGGGATGATGGCGCCTAGCGCAACACCACAGGCCATCATCGCGAAGTTAAACGCCGAAATTGCAAAAATTGCCGTATTGCCGGATATTCGTAAACAGTTTGCAGACCTTGGCTCTGAGGCCTTGCCACGTTCACCTGCAGACTTGCGCAAATGGTTAGCTGACGAAACTACGTATTGGGCAAAAGTCATCCAAACAGGAAACGTCAAAATTGACTGACTACGCGTCGACTCAAACGCGGTCACCGTGGCTGTACGCCCATAAGATCATTGATCTGTATTTCGCCGCCGGATTGCTTTTATTTACGGCAATCAGACTTCTGCCCGGGCATGCAGGCGCAAACAATAACGCCTCGATCGCACTGACGAGTGTCGTACTTGTATTTGTCATTGCCGACATCTGGTCGTTGCACTATCGTGCAAAAACCTTTTTAGCAAACGCCGTGATCCCGGTGTTGACAATCGGCTTAGCGTGCCTCGCCATCTGGTTTGTGAGTCCATTTTCGGTCATGTGGGTGTACGCAGCAATTCCTGTACTTTTTGTCCGCTTGTCTTTGTCCTCTGCTTACGCAATCAGCATAGGAGCTGTGCCCATCGCTCTCGGTCTTTTGTTCTTTAAACACGGCTTAGACACCGCCACCCTAGCACGGCTCGCCTTAGCGGGCGGCATGATTATCACCACGCTGGGTATCTTTTTTAAGATATTGAACAGAACCACTAGCGAGTTAGCTGAGACCACTGCGTTACTAAGTGGCACTCTGCAATCTGTCTCACAAGGCATTAGCGTCATTGGTGCAGACAATCGTTACAAACTATTTAACCAACAAACCTGTGATTTGTTAAACCTACCCGCCTCACTACTCGCGAGCAAGCCGACGTTACCAGAGGTCGTGCAGTATCAAATTGATCGGGGTGATTTTAGAGATCTTGGTGAGGTCACACCCGACGCACGCGCCTATATCTTTTCGCGCGGTGTGAACGTCGATGAACACACCAAGCGAAATTACGTACGAAAAGATGCGCAGGGTCGTTTTATTGAGGTTAAAACACACCCGATGCCCTCAGGTGACGTTGTGCGCACTTACGCTGACGTGTCGAATTACGAAAATACCAGCAGCAAGTTAAGAGCGCTACTAGCCGAACACCAAGAAATGAGCCAACTCATCTTGCAACGCGCACGCGAACAAATGATTGACTCGATGACCGAACTCGCCTTAACCCGCGATAACGAAACCGGCCTGCACATCCAACGCACCAAGCTTTATGTGAAGACTCTTGCGCAAATATTACGTCGTGCTGAGCGTTACCGTGAACAGCTGTCGGATGAACTGATCGAAAAAATCGTCACTGCTGCACCTTTGCATGATCTCGGCAAGGTCGGGATCCCCGATCACATCTTGCTTAAACCGAGTCGCCACACGGCTGACGAAACGGTGATCATGCGCACGCATGCGATGCTTGGCGAGACCATTTTGGTCGCGGCCGCTGGCGCCGATCACATACCCACCTCACTGTTTAATATCGCCGCCAGAATTGCTGGTGGGCATCACGAAAATTGGGACGGCAGCGGCTACCCTCGCAGCCTCGCAGGCACCGACATCCCGCTCGAGGCGCGCTTGATGGCCCTAGCTGACGTTTATGACGCACTGACCACCGAGCGCATCTACAAAAAAGCCTGGACGCACGAGGCGGCCAGCGAAGAAATTTACCGCCTCTCGGGTAAAAAATTTGATCCTGACCTTGTGTTTGCCTTTGGCCAGGCCGAAGCGCGCTTTCGCGAGATTGCCATCGAACTGAATGACGCGACGTCTGCGCCTCAACCCTAGGCTCTTAACGTGCAAATTGCTGAACAAGTATTTATCTTACTTTTTGCCATGATGTCGTTGGGCTTGCTCTTTAGTTTTTCTCCGCTTCTGGACAAGCAAAACGGTACCTCTGTCAGCGGTTATTGGGCGCTCTCGGTTGGGTTATTCGCTGGGGGATATTTTATCTTTGCGCTGGTACCGTCGCTGTCCCCGGTGCTGCTGACCCCTGCCAATTTCTGCGTCATTGGGGCCTACATTTTTACCGGAGTATTGTTTCGCTCTTGGCGCCAACCGATTGAACGCCCGCTCTTAATCGCGGTGTGGGGTGTTTTGATCGTACTAGGCATCACTTTTGAAATCATTCGGCAAAACGGTGACTTCGCTGACCGGGTGGTCTTTGTCACCACTATTTTTGCAATCGCCTTAGTTTGGCAAGGCTATGAGGTGGCGCGCCTCATTTCTGCGAAAGGCCCGATCATACTGAAATATATTTTTAGTCTCATCGTGTTGTCTCTTTTATTGATACTGACCCGCACCTTCATCACGTTAAATATCAATCTCAGCCACGTAAACAATATCTTTAGTGAAGAACTTGTCACGCGATTTTTACGCTGGTCAGCACAAGCAACCACGCTTCTCATTTTTTTTGCGATTGGTACGTTTTATTTGCAGCGACAACTTTCAGAACGGCGCCAAATGATCGGGGCACTCTCTTTAAAAGATAGCGCACTATCGAGCGAGATTGAAGAAAAAAACCAAGTCCAGCAGTTGCTCGTTGAGCGTGATGAATTGATTCAGTCCTTAATTAGCGCCAAAAAATCAGCCGAAGTAGGGGCGCTATCGGCTGCACTGGCACACGAACTGAATCAGCCACTATGCGCCATACAACTCAATACTGAATGCCTGCAGATGGAGCTCTCAAGCGCTGCGACTAATCCACTGATCAAACAAGAGCTCGTCTCGAGGATATTGGCCGATAACCAGCGAGCCTCCGAGATTATTACTGCGCTCAGACAGATATTTTCAAACACGACTGTGGTCCCACAACGGGTTGATCTGGTTGAAGTCATGTCATCGCTCGAAAAGTTGTTTTTACCTTTAGCGAAAAAAGAAAATATTACGATTCGTCGAGACTATCCCATTACGGGCGGGTACCACGTCTTAGTGAATCCACAAGAATTTCAGCAGGTGCTCTTAAATCTCTTAAACAATGCTGTACAAGCGCTGTCAGACATTACAGACCGCGAGCGATGTATTGGCATCACCATTAGCAAGACAGGCAATCGCGCGTACTTGAGCGTGGCTGATAACGGCAACGGCATCGACCCAACTACCCAAGCCACCATCTTTAATCTGCTGAGCTCGAACAAGTATGCCGGAATGGGTTTGGGATTATGGTTAAGTCAGCATATTATTGAGCGACACAAAGGTCGTCTTTACGTTTCGGCGCAACCTGGCTGGGCAACTACGTTTATGATTGAGTTACCACTCAACGAATAAGATCTCTATATTTGTTAAAAGCGCAGAGTCGCGATGCAAGCTACCCCTTTACCCCGCGCCTTAAACGGCGAGACCTCACGGAGACAATAATGAAAATAGATTTAACTGGAAAACGCGCGTTGATTGCTGGCGGCAGCCGCGGCATTGGCTTGGCGATTGCCGACGCCTATGCACAGGCCGGTGCAGATGTTTCAATTTGCGCCAGAAGTGAAGGCCCCTTGCGCGATGCAGAGGTTGCGTTAAAGAAACATGGCCATAAAGTGCTGGCGACATCTTGTGATTTGGGCGATGCCAACGCCATTAAACAGTGGGTAGAAGCCTCGGCCAAGTCGTTAGGCGGCATCGATATTTTGGTCAATAACGCTTCGGGCTTTGGCCGTACCGATGACGAAGCAGGTTGGGCCGTGAGTGTTCAAATCGATTTGATGGCGACGGTGCGTGCTTGTCACGCTGCCATGCCCTACCTCGAAGCACGCGGCGGTAGCATCTTGCATATCTCTTCGATCTCAGGCCTAGGGGCTAGCGTGCGCACGCCGCCTTATGGTGCGATCAAGGCTGCTTTAATTGAATACACCCAAACACAGGCACTGTCGTACGCAGGCAAAAAGATTCGCGTCAACTGCATTGCACCCGGTTCAATCTTTTTTGACGGCGGCACCTGGGATATTGCTAAGCGCGACAAACCCGAGTTATACGGCCGTATTTTGGCTGGCATCCCCTCTGGGCGTTTTGGGATCCCCGAAGAAGTCGCAACGGTTGCCGCCTTTTTAGCCAGCGATTTAGCGTCATGGGTCACTGGGCAAACAATCGCAGTCGATGGCGGGCAGAACCTGTAACAAAATGATTCAACAGTCGTCACGTCCCGTCTTTCTGGCCTGGCCCGCCAAGCCAGAAAAACACCAGCAGCCCGACGACACATGCACGACTCATATCTTTCTTACGCAGCGAGACCAACATGACCGCGTCAATCACCACCCGTCTAAAAGACCGCACCGCTTTCATCAACGGCGGTGCGCGGGGGATTGGACGCGCAAGCGCTTTACGCTTGGCGGCCGAGGGTGCCAAGGTATGGATCACCAGTCGCGACGAGTCAGCGATGGCCGAGGCGCTAGATGAGGCCATTCAACTTGGGCTGATTCTGCACGGGGTGGTCATGGACTCGTCGGACGCAGCTTCTATACAAGAGGCCATTGCACAGGTTTACGCAACCGACAAGCGTCTGGACATTCTTGTGAACAACGCCGGGGGCTCATTACAGACACCCGCACTGTTTGAACAAGAATCAGACGATGACTGGAAGCGGGTGCTAGATCTAAATATTATGGGTACCGTCTGGGCTTGCCGGCAAGCGCTGCCGCTGATGACCGCCGCCGGTCAGGGGCGTATTGTCAATGTCGGCTCAAAGGCGGGTCGCTTTAGCAGCAAGGTCGCAGGCGCAAACTACGCCGCCTCAAAAGGCGCCATTAGTGCGCTTACGCGTCAACTGGCCGCCGAGTACGGCCCCAAGGGTATTACGGTTAATTGCGTATGCCCAGGTCTGGTCATGACACCACGCACCAAAGCACGTTGGGAGTCTCGCAAAACCCCAGAAGAGCGCGCCTCATTGCTTGAAAGCATCCCCTTACGACGTCACGCCGAGCCGCAAGATGTGGCTGCGGCGATTGCTTTTTTAGCGTCTGACGACTCTGCCTTTATTACTGGGATTACACTGGATGTCAATGGCGGCGAAGTGATGGCGTAGGCTCCACTGACCCAGCCTCAGCCCAAGCATCACCCAAGAGCGAACACGTATGCGTATTTTTGCCTTAGTCTCTTTGATATTTTGTTCTAGTCTGGCTTTGGTCGGCTGTAGCGCCGATGGCCCCGTCAAACCACCCCCAGCTCGATTGGCGTCGGGTATGTTTAAAAATGCTGATGCCAGCACTGTGAAAAATAATCTCATGAGCGCCTGCTCAAAAAGTCGTCTGCGCATTCAAACAGAAAAAAATGAAGTCACCTGCACGAGTCTTGAGATTGATCCGCAGCGCGAGGCCATGATTACTGCCATGATCAACAACGAGTGGGCGTTGCAATACAAAGACGTCGTCAGTTTCACCATAAGCACCGAGGGGTCAGACGTGCGCGTCAGCGCCAACTCTTATCTTGAATTCATTATGCCCAAAGGCCTGATGGCAAATATGCCCACCAAATCCACGCGCAACCTGCTCGATGATGCTTCTTTTATCAATGCGCAACAGCTGCTTAAAGCGGCTGGCGGCTCTGAGTAGGTTGCTATGTCAGTACCAGGCAATCCGCATCACCTGACCGTTTTATTTGAAAAGAATCAACAATGGGTTGATTCGGTTCGCACCAGCGACCCCGACTTTTTTAAACGTCTGGCCAATCAACAATCACCCGAATATCTTTGGATCGGCTGCTCTGATTCACGCGTACCGGCCAATCAGATCACCGGTTTGGCGCCTGGTGAGGTCTTTGTTCATCGCAACATCGCCAATGTGGTGGTGCACACCGATTTAAACGCTTTATCCGTGATTCAGTTTGCAATCGATCAGCTCAGGGTCAAGCATATTATCGTGGTCGGACACTATGGCTGTGGCGGTGTTCGCGCCGCCCTTGAAAATATTCGCGTAGGCTTGGCCGACAACTGGATTCGTCACGTTAAAGATGTACAGGATAAGCACGGCTCATACCTCGGGCGAGTCATTGATGGTCAGCAAAGGCTTGATCACTTGTGCGAACTCAACGTCATTGAGCAAGTCGTGAATGTTTGCCAAACTACCAGCGTGCAAGACGCTTGGGCGCGCGGCCAAACTGTCACCGTACACGGCTGGGTATACGACCTCAAAGATGGCCTCGTGCGCGACATGGGGATCAGCATCGCCAGCCTCGACGAACTTGAGCAGCGCTATCGCGCCGTGCTCGCCAAGCGCTATACCGAGTTGGCGTAAGCAACGCTACGTGCTTGTTGAACAGTTACGTTAAGATCTCAGCAGCTTTTGACACAAGCTGCTGAGATCTCACTTAATTGCGTGCTGCCTGGCGCACTCGCCAAAACAAAAAGCCAGCAATAGCTAGATTCAGCAGATTCCAGACCATCCCGTTGACCATTGCCATTTGATACGAGCCGGTTAAGTCAAAAATCTTACCCGACATCCAGCCGCCAAGCGCCATGCCAAACATGGTGCACATAATCACCGAACCGACTCGCCGGCCCGCCTCAGCAGCCGGAAAATACTCGCGAATGATAATCGCGTACGACGGTACGATACCGCCCTGAAACAAGCCGAATAACGCCGAGATTAGGTAGAGTGATACCAGCCCATCAAAGGGCAAAAACATGAACAAGGCGATGCCTTGCAAGGCCGAACCCAATAGCAGGGTGCGGATACCCCCGATACGATCGCAAATCACCCCCGAAATCAGCCGACTGATGATGCCGCAACCGAGCATCAGCGCCAACATTTCAGCGCCTCGGGCTGGCCCGTAGCCAAGATCGGCACAGTACGCCACGATATGGACCTGAGGCATGGACATAGCAACACAACACGCTAGGCCGGCTACGCACAGCAACAACTGTGCGTGATTGATGTTCAGGCCAAACGGCCTAGGGACGCCCGCAACTTGATTGTTCGCCAAAACCGACACCTGCGCCAAAGGAGGACGGCGACGCATCAAAAAAGCCAGCAAAGCCACGCTGATTCCGGATAGCAGACCCATCCAAATATAGGTATCACGCCAACCAATGGTCGAAACCCCCCATTGCGTCAAAGGTGGCCAAATCGCGCCGGCTAAATAGTTGCCGCTCGCACATACCGCGACCGCGATTCCGCGACGCTTATTCCACCAAAGTGAAGTGTCTGCCACCAGAGGAGCAAACATCGCAGATGTGCCAAAAAAACCTAAAAATACGCCGTGCACCAGCGCAAATACAAGAAGATCGGTCGTATGCGCGGCCCAGATAAAGCCGATCGATAAGCCCGCCGCGCCAATCAACAAACATGTCCAGACACCCCACCGATCAGCCACGCGGCCCATCAGCAACCCACCCGCGCCAAAACCAATCCACAAAAGCGTTGAGGGCAACGACGCCTCTGAGCGCGATACGCCAAATTCTGCCTGCACTTCGGGCAGCACGACCGAGACGATGAACATACAACTGCTGCCCATCACCATGATGGCCAGCGACTTGATGAGTCGCCAAAACGCATAGCGAGAATCAATCAGGTGTTCAGGGGCGGGCAGTGCTGTCATAAAGAGACTCTTTTTGATCGCGAGAAAGCCTAAAAACGTCAGCGCAGCGTACCACGTCAGACCAAACCCCGCCCAATACGACAAGTATTTAAAAAAGGGGAGGTTTTCTGTACATTCCGTTAAACTACGGCACAAATTCAGCAATGGCCAAGAGCCTGCGGAGACCTACCCCATGAGTGTGATCACCAGCATCGAAGACCTGCGCGTTTTAGCAAAAAAGCGCGTGCCGCGCATGTTTTACGACTATGCGGACTCTGGCTCATGGACGGAAAGCACCTACCGTGCCAACGAGAGTGATTTTCAAAAAATCAAATTGCGTCAACGCATTTTGATCAATATGGAAAACCGCTCAACGGTCAGCAAAATGATTGGGCAAAAAGTTGCGATGCCCGTGGCCATCGCGCCAACCGGCTTGACAGGCATGCAGCATGCCGACGGAGAAATTCTGGCCGCTAAAGTGGCAAAAGAATTTGGGATCCCCTTTACCTTATCCACCATGAGCATTTGCTCGATTGAGGCCGTTGCTGAGGGCACCAATCATCATCCGTTTTGGTTTCAGCTTTACGTGATGAAAGATCGCGACTTTATCGAGCGCTTGGTTGAGCGCGCGAAGCGTGCCAACTGCTCGGCACTAGTTTTAACGCTTGATTTGCAAATCTTGGGACAACGCCACAAAGATTTAAAAAATGGCTTAAGCGCCCCGCCCAAACTGACCTTGGCCAATATGATTGATATTGCCACCAAGCCGCGCTGGGCGATGGGTATGCTAGGCACCAAAAATCGCCAGTTTGGCAACATCGTGGGCCACGTGCAGGGCGTTAGCGACATGAGCAAACTCAGCGAATGGACCGCCTCGCAATTTGACCCGCGCCTAAATTGGGATGATGTGGCCTGGATCAAAAAACTTTGGGGTGGCAAGCTGATCTTAAAAGGGATTCAAGACGTCGACGATGCCCGCATGGCGCTGAACAGCGGTGCCGATGCCCTGATCGTCAGCAACCACGGTGGTCGTCAGCTTGATGGCGCCGCCTCAAGCATTGAGTCGTTACCCGCAATCGTTGAAGCCGTCGGCAAACAGATCGAAATCCATATGGATGGCGGCGTGCGCAGCGGTCAAGATGTTTTAAAAGCACGTGCGCTTGGCGCACAAGGTTGTTATATAGGCCGTGCCTTTTTGTATGGCTTAGGTGCCATGGGCGAAACTGGCGTTAAAAAAGTACTTGAAATCCTACATAAAGAGCTTGACCTGACAATGGCCTTTTGTGGACGCACTGATATTGAAACCGTTGATCAAAGTATTTTGTTACCAGGCACCTACCCGACTTAATTTGTAACACTCAAAACTTAAAATATTCAAAGCTTGAACGACTGAATCTTGATCAACTCAAAACTTTAAATATTTAAAGCTTGAACTACTTAAAGCTTGAACTAGTCGAAGCTTGACCCATTTAAAGCTTGAACCTCGCAACACTTGAACCACTCACAATGAACACAAACAATTCAACTTTAAAATTGCTGCCGCGCTGGATCTTCATGAGCCGCTGGCTGCAAGCCCCTCTCTACATCGGCCTCATCGTCGCGCAGGGCGTTTACGTCTGGCAATTCTGGAAAGAGCTCGTACACCTGATTACTGCAATGAGTGTAGATAAGTCGATCACCGAGACCGAACTCATGTTGATCGTGCTGGGTTTGATTGACGTCGTCATGATTTCAAACCTGCTCGTCATGGTCATTGTTGGGGGCTGGGAAACCTTCGTCTCGCGCATGGGACTTAAAGACCATCCTGATCAGCCTGAATGGTTATCGCACGTCAATGCGGGGGTCTTAAAGGTCAAGCTGGCCACAGCGATTATCGGAATCTCATCGATTCACTTACTCAAGACCTTTATTAATGCCCCCAGCGTGGCAGAACCCACGCTGATGTGGCAAACGCTCATTCACCTGGCCTTTGTCTTATCCGCCATTGCAATCGCGTACACCGAAAAACTATTGAGCCAAGCTCATCAAGCCCAAAACCACTAAGGAGCCCCGCCATGTCAGGACACGGACACGTTGACCCATC
>Ga0114968_10001656_pt1 | contig 17106 bp, 25 predicted proteins | sample M_130807_EF_Meta_FD_87020 | JGI IMG/M metagenome (GOLD analysis project Ga0114968, IMG submission 87020) | Freshwater microbial communities from Lake Montjoie, Canada to study carbon cycling - M_130807_EF_MetaG | ecosystem: Environmental > Aquatic > Freshwater > Lake | place: Lake Montjoie...
ATTTAAATCTTTGGGGTTTAAATATTGGCAGCTTCTTCCATCCATATAGGCAAAAAAAGATTTTCTACTGTGAAGGTCGATTCGCCATAGACCAAAGACTCGAATCTGTGGCGTTTTATACACCTCTTTGACGATGGTCATTTGTCTGACAGAGAACGTTGCCTTTGTTAAATCTACCACTTTAATTTTTGGCATTTCAGTATCTTCGATTCGACAATGTTTATCCTGAATTATTATTTGAGTGTCGTCAAGATGAAGATGAAGAAAAGCTAAAAAGTAGGGTTCATTCTCATCCCATGCGAGGTTAATTAATTCTTTTGTTTTTATCATTTCTGCTCAGTTAGAAAACAAAAAGAGCTGAAGTTAAATATCAGCTCTTTACTCTTAGAAGCCCACGTCAAACAAACAAGGTTTTGCAGTGGCTGATGGTTCTGGCTAGAGTTAAAGCATTAACATCTTTAGGCAGGTAGTTATTATACACTTTGCCAAAGCAATAGATTTGTTTAAAGCCGTAAGACTTAAGCTTTAGTGTTCCGTATATACCGAACTCTTCAATCTCTAAACTCTTAAATTGTTCTAGAAGTGTGTCTAGAAATAATGTGAAGTCTAAATAGTTTAGGTCAGAATCATTACCAAGTATTGCCAGCTCTAAAAAACTAAAGTCTTGAGAGAGGCTGAACTCGATTACTAAGGGTGCTTGTTTTTGTCTAGAGATTATAGCGTCGATGACCGCCTTGTATTTTCTTGGATAGTGAATAAACAAGACTGGTTTGTGGGGGGCCCATACATCATCAAGAGTGTGCATTGGCTTTATCTACCATTGAGTTAACTTTTATCAAAGAAGTCATCACGTTTTTATAGATCATACTTTGCCGCGTGACGTCCAATAAATGTTGTTCTAATTCGGCTCGACTTAAATTATGAATTTGTCCTTGGATTTGAGCCATGATAAATGTTTGCTCTAGAGATAGATTTAGGTCTAAAGGTGGCATCATTTGTTTAATCCTCAATTTTTATTGTTTTTCCCCAAGGAGGGGTTTCTCCTATCGTAGCCCAGATTATAGGTATGTTATTCTTAGGTTGGTCAGGAAAACTTCCTTCACAGTCAGTAAAGAATAGAACTAAGTCTGGGTTTAGGGCGACTGCTGCTTCTACTGGTTCGTGAAAGCTAGTCCCTCCTCCTCCTTTGGGGCTAAACTTTTGGGCTAAAACTAAGTCAATTAGTGATTGACCTTTCTGGATTTTATAAGTATCAGTGACGTTATAATCAAAACTGATTAGAGTTATTTCGCATCCGGTGGTTTGACTAGCTTTGTCGATGTTTGAGATAAACAGTTTTAAAGTGTCTGTGTCAAAGCAAGAGCCACTAGTATCTAAGCAAACTACTAGATGACGTAAGGAAGGTTTAGCCGAAATAGCTGGGGTAAAGTAAGGATGGACTCCGGCTAGATATCTACGGCTGGGGCGTTTATAATCTAATCGCTTTTCTGAAGATAGGTGAGTGCGTAGATACTGTCTGAGCAAACTTTGCCAGTTTACTCTTGGTTTAGGGAATAAACCTAGTAAGTCTATAGTGTCTGAAGACGTATCTTGTCCGAAAGTATCTTTAACCTTTTGTTGCCATATGCTTTGAGCTAAGTCAGGATTATCATTTAGGTTGAGTAATCCATGTTCTCTTAAGATATTATCTGTATCCAAGAACTTCTGTGGGCTGATATCCTCACAAGGGGCTAGGGGAATTTCTTTAGAATTTTTATACAAGTCCTCAAAGATTTTTTCTGCGGTTAAATCAGTGCTGTGTTGATTTTCTAAATAAGGCTTAATCTTATTTAAGGTTATGATATCTTCAGGGGTCTCAAGATAATTACTGGAATTATTAAGGCCAGAATTAATTAGCTCGTTGACTACTACATCAGTGGCGATCATCCATATTTTAGTTACCACTTCATTATTATTTACTTCTAACCTTTGATGATGCCTTAGTGCTGTATGTAGCATACAGTGAATTAGTTTATAAACTTGTTGTTTGGGTGGGGCTTCAAAAAACTTGTTTCCTACTTTAATGATGCTCCCATCAGTCTGAATGTCGAGGTTTCTATTCTGATAAACTTTGGGTATATAAAGAGCGATGCTAGCTAACTGTGTGAAAGTTGCTAGTATCGCTGAATTAAGTTTATCAAGTTGGTCTTGATAGTTCATTACTTTTTCTGGGGTTTATTTAGAGTTAACTAGGCTGTTTAAGTCAGGGATGGAAGTGATTAAAGGAAGAATGTCGCTCTTGAAATCTTTTTCATCCATGATTTCTAAGAATTTATTGGTGCCTTTATTAATCACGTTGGTTAAGATTAGACTCAGACTAGAGACTAATAGGTCGGCTGTTTTAAAGCTGTTTTTATTTACATCGCAAACAGTCTTGATAACCTTCATAGCCTTTACGTATTGAGCTGTAGTGTTAACAATCGCATTTAACCCGTAGGCTAGGGCGAAGCAGGCGCCTATATTAGTAGGGGCGTATCTTTCTATCTCGGCGTTGTTGGCTTTAAGGTAGAAAGACATTTCTTTTAACTCTGCGCAGGTGAGTAAGAAGGTTACAAAGTCTGTAGTGGTATTGTTCCCTATACGTCCTGCGATAATGGGCATCAATTCTTTTGGCTCTAGTTTACTGATGCGTAAGTAATCGCTTACTTTAACCCAAGACCGTGGGGACCGACGGCATAAGTCAAGCTGATTGGTTTCATCTTCTAGTAGGTGTGGATTTTGTTTTAGGAAAGCTAGGACATAGGGGTGAACATTGTTAGCGATCGCCCAGTTAATCCATTGACCTGGGTCAACTTTAACTTCTAAATGACAAAGACGGTCAGCGGTTGCGGGGTCAATGTTATAACCTCCTGTCATATCATCTGGGCGGTTGGCTGCGCAAACAATCATAGTGGCGTCAGGAAGTTTGAAGTTCCCTAGTTCTCGGTCAAGTAATAACTGAAGAATTGCGCACCGAACGTCAGGTGAGATTTTATCAAACTCGTCAAGGAAAAGTATATGTGGAGTCTTTGGTAACTCGTATAACCAATCGCTTACCGCCCAACGTAAAACACCTTTGTCAATATAAGGAATTGAAAGGTCGCTAGGTTGAACTTGGGCTAGCATTCTAACTGTGATGGAGTAGTTGTGGTCTTTTGCCCATTGTTTAATTGTGCTTGACTTTCCACTACCTGGAGGGCCATAAACAATTACTGCCTCGTTCATTTGGGCTAGGGTTGTGAGGTGTTGGTAGAACTGAGATGGGTTGATTTTAGGGATGTTGAGTTGCATTAGCTTTCTTTTGGTTTTGGTTTGTACTCGCGGATTTCAGGCTTAACAGAAATTTTTGGGGGTTTAGATTGTGGGGTTTGTTTAGGTTTCATTTTCTAATATTTCGTCTTCTTCTGTGGATTCATCTAGTAGCCCTGCGTTAACTAGGCTGTTTAAAAAATGTTGTGGACTGGATAAAACAAACAGGATTGTTTCTGTTATGGCATGGCTATAGTTTCTGATTAAGTCCATGTCTTGAACAATCTCGATTATTTCAGGGGGAGTTAACTTGTCTTTTTCTTCTAGGATGTTTTTATAAGCTTCTACATTGTTTGCCATTTTTGCTAGGCTTCGGGGGTAGAATGGTTGCTCTTCTAAATCGGCTAAAGCTTTGAGCAGGATTAGGGCGATTGCTTCTTTGTTTTCAGTCATGTCAGTCATGGGGGTTTAAAGATACTCTGCTAGTAGTTTAATGTCTTCTTGAAATTGCCAGGGGGGGCTTCCGATTAGGTAGGGCAACTCTTGAACTCTAAACACTTTGGTTTTTACTTCATGAGTTTCGATACGCGCTACTGATTTAGCGGGACCGGCGGGATTAACAGTAAAGACTAGGGGATGAGTTAACCAGAATTTGCCTTTTACTCTTCGATAATCTTTTAGGGAGTGAGCCTTTTTACCGTTAGCCATGGTTAGCTCTGAGTATAGCTTGTTATCGACGTATTGTAAAGCCCTGAAAGCAGTAGTACCAGCTATGAGTATAGGGCAAGTAAGTTGATGCTGATGAAGTGTTTGCAGCTCATTTAATAACCAAGTGTTAGTGCAGGTTTTCATGAAGCCTTCGGTGATGGTGATTTGCTCCTTTTTATGGAAGGGATTACATTTCACTGCATTGGTTATCCAAGTGTCGGTGTAGGTGTTTAAACCAAAAAGGCGATTGAGTTCATAGCGTAGAAAGTTACCAGCGTTACGCCACTTGATATAAGTCAGGCTGTTATTGACTCTGGTTTGCGATCGCTTCTCTTCATTATCGAATAAAGGATAGCCAGCTTCTTCTTCTAGGTTAGAAGGGTAGTCAGATATCACGATTAACTTGACTTGACTTAAATCTTTTGGACCTGCCCCGCCTACACTTGTGCCTCTTGCTAGTTTGGTGCAAAGTTCACAAGTGCGATTAAAGGGGATGGGGTTATTAAGGTTATAGTCTGATGGGACTTTGGTCATAGGGTCATTTGCTGGCCTTATAAATAAAGCAACTAGGAACTAAATCAGGGTGGCCTTTTACCTCGGGGTAGGTATAAGCTAAGACTTTAGTTTTAGGGTTTATAACTCCGTATAAATGCCAAACTTTACCTTTTTTCTCAGCATACCAGCGATCTTTAAACAGTGAGTTGAATTTCTCAGCGGGAATCATGATTCAGTCTCAGGCGGTAGGGGTTTAATTTGTATTATAGGTGGAATGTTTGGAGTGGATGTGTACTTAACGTTTTCTACAACGTAGGTTTTATCCTTGAGTTTTACTAAGTCTCCTTTTGCAACACACCAGATGCCTCTTGTGGACCAGGGTAGGTGATGGGGGTAAGAATAATTATATAGAGAATGATTTTTCTTTTTCATAGCACTTGGTAATGGCTCAAAGCTTCGGCTGCGTCGTCTACGGCTGCGGTGATTTCTACATAGTCAATTCCTGAAAGAGTGAAGCGTAAAAGAAGAAGTTTGGTGTTTAGATGTCTAGCGTCTTGTTGCTGATAGATAATTAAATCATTCTCTCTTTTTGTTTCATCCTTAGTTTTTATAGCGAGGGGTTCTTGAAGGGTGTCTACTATAGTGGCTATTTGTCCATAGCTTACGGATACCCATCGCCAAGGGTTTTCGTCAGAATAGCTTAAAGAGATTTCGGCATAAGAAGCGTTTTTACGTATGTTGTTTGGGTCAATCGTGTTACAGTTTAAGATGAAAAAGTTTGAAAGGGTTTGAGAAGTACTGCCAATAATTAAGTCCGCAGCTACTATGTTTTCTGCTATAGATTTTTGGGCAAGAAAAGCGGCTTTAAATTCTAAGGGGTGAATACTTCTAGCGCAAATGGCATTTACTGTTTCAGGTTGAGTGTATAAGGCGTCATAGCTTTGAGTAATCGCTCGGCTGGGGGTCGAAGCATTGAGTTGTATATTTCCTAGTGGACCTTTAAATCTTATCCAACGGTTTTCATTAATGTCTGGATTGGAGATACTAACTTCGATAGAAGCATCGTTCTCGGCTAGTAGATAGAATTTAGAAAGGTGCTTGCCATCAACAGAGACAGATAGTTCATTCTCGACTGTGGCAGGTCTAGTTATTTTAAGGAAAGTGTGGGTAGACACATTGCTATTACAAAACAATGTTAGGTCTTGGTCTCCAAACAGTATTAGAACTTCTCTACCAAAAGCTAATGGGCCAACACTGGACACGTTTTCAAATCTAGTAAACTTATTTAAGATTTTAATAGCTTCGGTTAAGTGATCAAAGCTTAAATATCCTAGGTGATTGTACTCCAATTGCGGCAGCTTAAAATCAGAAAAGGAACCGTTATAGGGTTTCATCATCCTTGTGTGTTTATACAAAGACTCTCTAGGGTTCCGATTTTCTAATTCTTGTTCTGGGATTTCTGATTCGTTTAAATACTCTTGGAGTTCTAAGGAAGATAAGGTTATATCTCCTTCAAGTTCACGAACGATGATGGCTTTATCACCTGTTTTTTTGAGGCTGGGTTTTAGTTGGCTGATAAGGGACTTGAAGGTGAATAAGTCTACGAGTAGAGGGCGGTCTGTAAAGGCTAGGTCATTAGAATTACTAGATTTATAAATCAGTTCATAAACGCCTTGTCTCGGTTCGCAAGTGGTGAAAGTAATTTGTCCATCGCCGCCTTGTATAAGAACACAGTTATGCGCACTTTGTTCTTCTTTTGATTTAGTTATCTTGAGGTTATCAAGAATTTTGAGAAGCTGGTCTAAGGCTTCAAATCGGAATAAGTGAGTTTCGGAAAGCATGGGTAATAAAAAAGTAGGTTATACACCTACTTATAAGAGTTTATTTAGAATGAATACCAAAGGCGAAATATTTATGCTTGTTTGGCACTAGTCAAGTTTAGCACATTAGTACTGACTTGCCTGAACATTCTCTGTAAAATATTTGTTGGGCTTAAAAACAATTTGATAATGCGCAGGAACTTGTACTTTTTCTTGAGTCTTTGGATTTCTTCTTTCTTTTGATTCTCTCCAAACTCTATTGAAGCTACCAAGGTAGGGCAATCTAACACTCTCGGTATCTTCCGCTAAGGCTTTAACTAATTCCTGCTCAAATGCGTCTAGTACTAACTTGACGTCTTTTTGAGATAATTTTGCTTCTTCAGCTATAGTTCTGATTATATTTGAACGAGTCATTTGAGCTCCTGTAGAATTAATCGGTCTTTGAATCTAAAAGCTAAAGCACTATAGAATTTTTTGTCTTCGAGAGAGAACGACAAAGAGTTATAAAATTTATATGCGTTAGCATCTAGCTTGGGTTTATTAGGCGTATGCTGTCTTGATCTCTGAACGACCAGTCTGGATTTTACGGCTATACCATGAATGTTATACACTTCGTTTTGGATAGGGTGATTATTCCAAGTGAAGTCGTTTTTCAGGAGGCAAACACCATGATAAGCGTAGATTTTTGTGCCTCTCATCTTAGGATACACTAAAAGATTTAGCTTTAGCCTTGATGTGTAAGGATATTTGATTTTTTTCAGGTTCTTTTTTAAAGATGAGCAATGGATGAATTTAAACTGTTGCCCATCCTCGGTGTGGATTGAGTACTTACCTTTCTTTTCTTTAGTGAGATAGACGTTCAAGATAACGCCATTGGCTAGATGTTCGCCATTATGAGGGTAGATATCAAACTTGAAATAGTGGCAGCTTTTGGGTGGGGTTGGAGTGGGTTTCTTCTTTGAGTCGCCAGGGGGTTTCTTACCTGGGGGCATGGTTTTAGGCTTAGCATTAGGTGCTTTAATAGTAGCCTTTTTTGGTTTTACGAGTGGCTTAACTTGAGATGAAACAGTTGGTCTGACTGGCTTTGGGAGTTGTTGCAGCATAATTTTAGTGGTTCCAAAAGGGAGCAATTTTTACTTCGGCAAGTCCGACGTAGCCTTGATTTCTAATTGAATTTAAGAGTCTGGCTTCGGAATCTTCGATGATTTTTTTTATTTTATCAGCTAACTCCTGTGTTTGTTCAGGAACATCAAAAGCGAGCTTGGTGTATACGCCATCAACTAGTTTAGATTTATCTGGGTTAAATAAGCAGTCTCCTTTAGCCTCAATAATAAGCTCATCATGTATTAAGCTAAGTAGTTTGGCGTCTTTGTCTTCTAGGAACTTAGAAACTTCTACACAAGCTTCCTTCGCCATACATGATGCTACGCTTTGAATGCTGTGGTTGACAGCCATTCTACCTGTGGTCGAGCCATCGTCAGCACCTTTAGAGTTTGATTCATTACAGAATCTAATGCGGCTGGTTGCACTATTTATCCATCCTCTAGCTGTGGCTGTGTCGTTGACTAATTTCTTCCATCTATGGAACTGAGGGTAAGCTTTCTGATGATTTTTTAGCCAGCCTGATGTGACTTCTACTGTGAGATAGTTTAAGTCTGCCATTGCTTGCGCTGATTGGTCGTAAATAATTCCGAAGTTGAGAACTTTACCATTATCTCTAATGGTGCCTTTACCCGAACTGGAGGGCGTGTTCTCTGCTAAACTTACCCATTCTGTCAGGGGTTTGTTTTTAAATACTTCGGGGGCTATACAATTTGCTGCGGCTAGGGTATGTAAATCACGGTCAGGGTTGGGATATTCTTTGCCTTGGTCGTCGCGTATAAATACTGGGGTGCTTGGTAAGAAAGCTTTAAGTAAGCCTGTTTCCTCAGAAACCACTGCTGTTATATACATTTCTTGTGACTTATAATCTAGGCTGAGTAAAGAGTAACCATCGGGGGCGACGATCGCTGTCTTAGCTGTAGATTTAATTCGATAGTATCCATCAGCAGTTTTGAGAGTGATGTCTTGAACTGTAGGCGCTTCTTGCTTTATCTTGGTTAAGTATGAACGAAAGATATCATTCGGGTTGGGCATTAGTAATGACTCCTGTCTGCATCAATTTATGCTTAACTTTTTTACCTAGATTGGTAAGTTTAAAGGGTTTGGTAGCAGTAATCAAGCTTTTTTTGGTAAGAGATGTCAAGGCTGAATGAACTTCTGAGCGCTTGACATGGTAGCAAGAATACTCAGGCATTACTAACTCCTGATGATGGTCAAAGGATTTTAGGATTATTAGCTCGACTTCTGATAGGGGTGGGATTAAACAGTAGTCATCTTTCATAACTTATGCGCGGGGATTGAATCGCAGGTGAAGGGTTTATCTTGAGGAAGTTCAATTATCACATGAGTTCGTGAGGATATATTTTGAGCATTTGGATTTGATGACGCGCTATTGTGTACACAAATATCTTGGCAGATAAAGTTTTGATAATCTAGCACAGAGAGGTCGTAAACATCCTGATGCTCTTCGTAAGGTGTGCCATCTATAAAAGTGTAGGTAAAGTATCCTGGTTCGTCGGTAAAACCTGTGGTGAGTAGGGCGGTTACTTCGGTGCCTTTAACTAGGTCTTGGGCTTCCATCCACAGGTTAGGATATTCACAGGCGATTTTTATTCTATGCTCAGGTGTGCAGATGAGTTCTGTTTTTTGAGTTCTGTATTCAAACTCTAGTTTCCAGACGGTGGCACGACCTTGATAAAAAGTATCAATGACTGGGGAGGTAGTAATGCAGTCTAGGCTGTCATAACAATAAACGATATCCTGAGTCGTCACTTCCTCTATAGGTTTATACCCTTTGGTTGTTAATACCTTTTGTCCGGCGGCTATACATCTACCGGTGGCTGCCCCAAGGCTGTTATACCTGGAGTGTATTCGTTTGGTGATTGGGTTTACTGAATTGTGCAGTTTCATGGATTGCATTTTAAAGAGGCGTTTATAGCTGATGAGATTTCTTAGAATCTCTGAATGATGTTTAAGGTCATCCTGTTCTAAGGATACTATCTCCCCAAACATTTCTTCTTCTTCCTCAGTTACGAAGTCGGCGCCTTCTTTGGTTTGTTGTTCGAGAAGGTCTAGAAAGCGAGTAAAGAGTCTTGATTCTGTTTTGGTTAGAGTGATGCCGGTATGTTCTTTAATTAAGATTGGAAGTTTTTGAGGAGAGTTGAGTACTTTAATCGCTTCTGGTTTGGCGATTGGGTAGGGGGCATATAAGGAGGAGTGATAGGGTAGGTTAAATGATTTAGCTAACTCTCCTGATAACCTCATCATTTCTCCGGCTTGATGGGTCTCATCACAGATACCATCGTTTATCTTAGAGCCTATTTGTTGAGAGTAGGGCAGCCCGTAAAACTCCATCTCTCCTACTACTGAGATGAAATCCATCTCTAGTTTGAGAATTCTCTCCATGCCAAGACCCCATTCTTGAATAGGCTCTAGTTGATGGGTTGGCTGGGGGGTGACAATTATCCTATACATTATGGTGTACAAGCTGTATAAGTACTGAACATCCCCCGCTACGTACTGTAACTTCTTATCCCACCATTCAGGTATTGTCGTTGGGTCTTCTGGTCTTATATACCAATCTTGTATACGTTCTGTGTCTTTACCTGTGAGAGTGATGTTTAAGTAATCTCTGGCAATGTCTTTAAGAGAGTATCCACTTGCCCCTCGCATGAATTTACTACTGGTGGCATTTCCAATTAGTTGGGCAGCGACTCGGCAACACCAGAAGTTTCTAAAGGTTTTGCTGAAATACTTTTTGAGAAATTTACACTCGAAAGAGGCATTGAATACCAGTAGGTGTGTTCGGGTGGCTAAAAGATTAAGTAAGTCGGCTTTGGGGTAATCGAGTTTGTCTAGCTTGATTATGTCCAAGATATAGGTTATAGGGTGGTCGGGGATAGCAATCGCTAGTAAAGAGATTCCTGATGTGTGGGGGTCTAAGGCTGAATCGACTAGTCCTTTATGTTCTCGGAGAACGTAGGTTTCTAAGTCGAGAGATAGGATAGGATGAATCGACAGATGAGTTATTGCTGTGTTAAACTGAGTTAGTGTTACTACTAATTGATAATTCCGTTCTTCTAGGTTTTTCATCTTTAAAATTGGATGCTTGACAATATCTACAAACTGTGCTAATCTAATATTAGATACCGTGGGGCACACGGGAATTAACGCTTTTGACGGTGAATATCTGTCAACATTAACAGATAATATCTGTTAATGGGGGAGAGAATCCCCTCTGGTTAAATCTAGTAATAGGTTTAGTTAAGGGAACTCGTGGAACCAAGAATCCTGGCCGTTCACGGCGGGGAGTGTCAAGCAAGTTCTTACTCCTGATGATAATGATAAGATGTTTTACGGCGGGGAGTGCCAAAAAAAAAAATGCAAGTTCTTTCTCCTGATGATAAGATGTTTCACGAAGTCGTGAATAAGATGGTCGAAGAAGCTATGGCTGTTAGAGGCGTTTGGTTTACTTATCTTATCCAAAAGTACCAGTTAAAAGGTAAAGATGCGATCAATAAAGATGGCTCTATTGACCGTGGTGCCAGTGATATGCCTGAACCAATGATTTAAAAGGGTTGTTTTTATCAAAGGCGTCTGCATAGGGTAAATATGTTAAATTTTATAAGTTGAGTTAAGTAAGCAAAAAAGCAGTAGAGATATTTTCTACTGCTTTATTTTAAGTCCTTAACTAGATGGCTAATAGTTTACCACTTTTTAGTGCGCTTAGATCACCAAGATTATCAACAATTAGCTTATACACTTTGTTATAAGCGTCTTGGTTAGTTTTAAAAAAGTCATTAACTGATTTAGCCCCTTGCCCAATCTTTGGTTCCCGTTGCAGGAATTCAGCTAAGGTAGGTGAGAAGCTATACCAGGCGCCAGCTCGTTTAAGAAGGTCTAACTCTTCAAGACATTCTCTCATGGAGGTATAAGCGCATAAGCCATTCTCCCCTAATATTAAAGAGGTGGATTGTTGCTCGGGCCCTACACGATTTTTAACTGTGTTGAATAGAACTTTCTTACCTTCACCATCTTTAAAGACTTCTTGACGAGAAACTTGAAGGATTGTGGTGCACATAAAGCCTAATGCTTGTCCTCCTGGGATAGATTGTCCACCTCCATAACTAGAGATTTTAGTTCTCACTTGATTGAGAAATAGAATTGTCATGTTGTTAGCGCTGGCTGCGCTGATTAGTTGATGTTGATATCTTGCCAGCAAAACTGCTGTGGGGGAAATGTGGTATGAGCCTACTTCGGCTTCTAATACTTTGGCGGGGAGTAAGTTAGGCACTGAGTCAATAACAACAAACTGAATGTTGTCTTCTACTGCTTTGGTGAAGATGTACTCCATTACTATTTCACCAGGGCAAGTGGAGATGTAAGTAAAGTCTTTTTCTGCTACTCCTAATTCTTGCAGGCGATTAGTTGATAAGCCGGCTTCTAGGTCTATATAAGCGCATTTAACTCCTTGTTTTTGTAAAGAAGCGATTATCTGAAGGGCTAAGGTTGATTTACCACAGCCAGATGTCCCATGCACTTCGATTAGTTTTCCTATGGGTAGACCACCACCCATGATAAGGTCTATGGAAAGTAAACCAGTTGACCATCTTTGTAATGGGGGTGGGAAGCCTGAGATAAAGTCTTTAAGGTTGTTGGTCATATTTCAAGTTGTCGGGGATTATGGGAAGATAGTCTTTGTACTCTAGCTGAGACGGATAGTAATCATTTGGTGCTAAGGTTAGCTTTTTGGGGTCGATGGGATTTATACAGCCTGGCTTTTTGGCGTATTGGCAAACTCTATTGTACAAGCGATCGCAGGTTCCACGACTCCCAGGTGGATATGAAAACAGGACTTTGTTATCTTGGGTTATCTGCACTGAGCAAGCTGGGCAGGTTTTTGCGTCCATTAGCTATATCAAGCCTCGTGAAATTTTGTTGCTTCCATTGTAACCCAGATACAGTAGTGGCTATGTTACCACGATTACCATTACAAAGTCCGCAGCGAGAACAGGTGATGAACTCATTTTCTAAATTGGGGCAGAATCGCTCATCTGATTCTAGGTAGTCGGGGTGAGAGATGATACGGTAGGTTGCCCAGCCTGAAGCATTAGCGATTTGTTTATCAGCACCCGTTTCAACGCTTGCCATTAAGTAGTTTTTCCAAATGGGGTTAGTAGTTCTCCATTGGTGAGTATAACCCATATGTTTGGGTGCTGCGGCTAATAGTCTTTCCCATGCTTCAAAGGGGATTGCGTCAGGATTGCCATAAGAGCCTAATCGTAGTGGGATACGAGCAAACTTAATATATCTGTAAGCATCTTCAGTTATTGGTTTAGTTTTACCCTTGTAATAGGCTGACCAGATACCTTGTAGGGGCATTAGGTTTACGTAACAGATGTTCTTTCTGAGTGGGCAGTTGCCACAAACTGAGTAGTCTTGATTGTTGTTGACGGCGGCGATCGGGTCGTGGTCTTTAGAAATAATCCAAGTTTGGAGTACTGTGCCAGTTTTAGAGTTAGAAGAGGGAGTAGTTAAGCCTGTGATGATTCCTAGAATGGGTTTGTTGTCTATGGTGGATGGACCGTCGTAGAAAACGTATGTGCTGTTAATCATGGGGCTAAGTTAAGAAAGAACTTAGCAGTAAGTGAGCGATTTAAGGCGATCCGAAATCGCGGCTTTTATAGTTCAAAAAAGACTGGGAGCTATAGTAGGAGTGGCTTCTAACGCGATCATCCAGTTAAACTGGGCTAATATTCCTATAGCGCATTGCGTTTGATAGGTTTGACCACCCTTCTTTGGTGACGACTTCTTCTACTGTGGCTTTTTTCCAGAATTGCTTTACGTAGCTTTCGATGGTTTTAAGTTCGTCTAATTCCTCGATTAGTTTAACAGCTTCTTTATTTAGTCTCTCGTTAATCTCTTCAGTCAAAGTCAGTTTATACTGTTCTAGTAAAAAGCGATTTACTCTTTCTTCGTTTTCTTCACCTGGCTGTATTGTTACCAGCTTATCTGGTTTTAGCCCGAACATTGTTAAGACAAATCCAGTTTTAAAACTAAAAACAATATTGTGGTTAACTGTGATATACACTTTATTAAGTTTGGTTATTCTACCAAAAACCCAATTATCTTTTTGAGATTGCCAGGATACTTTGTCGCCTACTTTTAACTCGTCTATCCACTGGTCGCCATAATTTCTAACCATATTAATGCTCCTTTAGGATTTTTTTAGACAAGATAACATTTTTTGCTAAGTCCATTGTGCCTATTGGGGACTTATAGTCTACTACTCGTAGTTCTCTACCAAGGCAGTATAAAGTTCTTCTAGTATTAAAAGAAGTCCAGGTATAGCTATAGCATCCGTAAAGTTTCATGTCGAGTAAAAAGAAATTGCTTATGGAGTTTTTCAGAGAGTAAATTGGGTGTTCGTCTAAAAGCGGATCATTTAACAGTGGATAGTCTAGTACAAGATATTTGTCTTGGACAACTTGTATTGACCAAATGCCTCGAGAACTTTGCAGTTTTAGGTTTCTATGAGTTGCTGCTGGATAATTGCAATCCATTAGGAGTACATTCTTTGTTGAATCCCAAACGTTTTTGATTGTGTAGTCAGCCATTCTCTTTACTCCTTTCTAGCACTTCTTTAGACTCAGTAATCGCTTTTGTTAAATCCATAGTCTCAGCTTTTATTTGTTTATGCCTAGACTCACCAGAAACAAGGCTGTTTTTATCTCCAAAGCAGTAAATAGTGAAGTCATTTTGACCTTTACTCTCTGATGAATAAGCGCCATAGATTCCTATTCCAAGTAACTGAAGACGCTTCAAAGCAGAGTCTAGCATTGTCAAATCCTCCATGTCTTTTATATAAAGTCGGTGGCTTCCACTATAGCTATTAACGATTTCTTCTCTGCAATTAAGCCTGGGGATGACTAATAAATAGTTTTTACCGACTACTCCTACCGCCCATCCTTCAGAAGTGTAAAAGTATACACCATCTGAATCGCGTTCCATTATTGACTGTAGCTGGCTCTCCGATTTATAATCAACAAGTAAAACGTTGTCGGTTTTATTCCAGACGTTTTTTAGTTCATAGCTCATGATTTTCTTTTTCCGGTATAAAGTACTGCACGATCCTCATTGTTTATAAACTTTTTTGACTCAGCAATTGACCTAGTTAATTCTAACACGCTAGGAGTTTTTCCTTGAGTTAAAATGTGTGAGCCTAGGCAATAAACATTTCCATAAATTGAAGAAAAACTAGCTCCACCCGATTCTTTAATTTGACCATAAAAATGGATTGGATGCGATAGCCACATTTGATTTAAAACCTTTAAAGAACGCTTTAAAAAATAAGACCTATCTTCAATGCTAAAATTCTTAAAAGTTAAAAAGTTATTGTTGTGCAAGGTTATTCTTGATGATAAGTCAAAATGCTGATGAACAGCGTATCTTGCGTTGATTGGGTAATGAATATAGAGGAGGTTATGGGTTAGGCTCCAAACCTCTTCATGGGTGTAGTTAAAACGAAACTCAGTCATACTTTTTTAGAATCTCTTTGGATTTAGCGATTGCTTTGGCAAGCTCAAGACTGTTAGGAGTTTTAACTTTTTCTTGGCTGCCTAAATAATAATAGACGGTTTTGCAGAGAGCGCTATCTTTATAGTCTTCCCCGTAGTCATGCTTAACTGCGCCAAAGATGCTAGAGCTAAATGCGCTTAAAAAGGTCTCTATCACACCGATTTTGCTATTTTTCCCTACTAGCCCTCTATCACGATTAATTCCTTCTCTCCAGCATATAGAGAGAATACAACCTTTTTTTAATATTACTTTCCAAGTGAAATGGGATTCAATGTAATGAACGGCAGGCATTATTCTTGACTTTTCATCTTCTTGGATATCTACTAGCAGCAAATCTCTAGTGGGGTTCCAGATTTCATTAAGGGTGAAATTATACATTTGTTGGATTCGTGCTGTACCAAACCTGGACATCATCAATTTGCAAATCTCCTTGCTCGACTAATTGAGTAAGTGCTTCTGCCGTATTTTGTTCGTATGCTTGCCTGACCGCTTTTTCATGCGCTTCTTTCTCTCCTTCTGCCTCGACTTCATAAGCTAGGCATATAGTAGTAAAGCTAACTACTACTGCGACTTTGTATTTACGCATTTATACTTACTCCTGTTAAAGTTTTAACTCGGCTAATTCTAACAATTTCACAAAAAGCTCATAGGTGAGAAAGACTCCCTGGCGATTCACTTCTTGCAAGGTTATCACGAAAGCATTAGTGCCTTGAGCGATCGCCTTTTCGTATTCAGCCTTAGTAACAGTAAAAGATGCTCCTTTGGTGCGGAGTTTTGAGTCTATCTGTACTATACCGTTAAGTGCTTTTAGGTCTCCGTCCCCATGGACTGCACCACTACGCAATGTCTTTTTAAGAAGTTGGTCTTCTTGCTTATAGCCTGCTTTAACTCTTTTTGAATTTGCTTTGTAGGTAGCTGTAGATTTTTTAGCTTTTATCTCCTCGGTTTTTAGTTTAAGCTGCTCTACTTGATAAGGGTGCATAGGTAAAGCGGGGTCGATGGCGAGATAATGACATTGGTTGTATTTAGTTCCTTCTCCACAAAGACAGCGCTTACATTTCTTGATTCGGTTGGCACAGTTGTTGTAATACTCGTCGGGACAATTTATCATGGAGATATGTAATATCTAAAAGTTTAAGATGTCTTACCTGTTAAGCAACAGCTCCGTTTTTCATGCTACTTCGCAAGACCGTAGCTTAGAGTTGATAGAGAAAAGTATAATTGATTCGCTGACTGTAGATTTAGCCTCATCGATGATTGTTCGAGTAGCCGCTAATACTGAACTTGAGATTCCTTTAGGAGGTATGGTCAGTCTTGTGGCGATCGCGATTAACTCAGTTAAACCTGTGGACCTGGCTTTGACCACCGATGAGGCAGTAGAGCCGGTCTTTACAGGTGTGGCTAGCAATTATCACTACCGTTTGTTCGTGAACGGGGTTCTTTATGATAAACTAGTAGTGAAAGCTGTTGGTTACGATACTTTGGTTAGAGTTGCTGTGGCTGGCAATTTAAGCGCCCCCACTGTTATTTAGAACTCGGTTACTCGAATCAACTGCTATGCGATCGCAATGGCTCTTTTGACTGGTAGTCAATTGCTTAAATAAGTTCTCACGATTACAACCATGTATAAAGGTGGCGTATGGTATCACGAAATCAGCATAATCTAAAACCAACCCGTAGGATAATTCTTCGGGAAAGTCTACATACACTCGGTGCCAACGAAAACTATCAATGGTTAGCCAAGCAACCAAGGCTACGGGTAGGGTTACTTTGTCGAGGTCTTTCCACATGAGTTTAACAACCATGGCGTCTAAGTCTACTCTTTTAATCGCTTTTCCTTGGCGAATATCTGAATAGTTTAAGTACCCGACTGATTCGGCATACAGCATGGCTTTATAGTAGGCGACTACGGTTTCATGATTTTGGGGTAACTTTTTTTTATTCTCAGGGAATTTTATCAAGGGGGTGTTACTAAATTCGGCGAAGATAGTTTCTTCGGTATTTGACCGAACTTTTCGTATTAATTCATCTCTAATTGCGGTTATGTGAAAATTATAGGAGTCGCTTAACATGACGTCTAATGGTAAAAAATTAAGAAGATCAGTTAGCAGTAAGAATTCAACTATACAGGAAAAAA
>Ga0114968_10001657_pt1 | contig 17105 bp, 16 predicted proteins | sample M_130807_EF_Meta_FD_87020 | JGI IMG/M metagenome (GOLD analysis project Ga0114968, IMG submission 87020) | Freshwater microbial communities from Lake Montjoie, Canada to study carbon cycling - M_130807_EF_MetaG | ecosystem: Environmental > Aquatic > Freshwater > Lake | place: Lake Montjoie...
GCTTTGTACCGTGAAGAAAAATACGCTGCCAAATATGAAATCAATATGTTGAGGTGTATTTATTGCGGATTGTGTGAAGAAGCTTGTCCAAAAGATGCCATTTATTTAACTGACAGAATTGTACCATCTGATTACAACAGAAATAATTTTGTATTCGGTAAAGATGTATTGGTTGAACCTGTTGACAATAGAGTAGATATCAGTAAAAGGAAAAAGAATTATTCAATTGTAAACTAAACAGAAATGGAACCGAGTATTTTGTTTTATTTATTGTCAGCAATGTCGGTTATTTCGGCTTTGTTTGTTGTTTTCTCTAGAAGTCCTATTTATAGTGTATTGTCTTTGATAGTTTGCTTTTTTACCATAGCCGGCCATTATATCATGCTCAATGCCCAATTTTTAGCCATCATTCATATTATTGTATATGCAGGGGCTATTATGGTATTGATGTTATTTACCGTGATGCTATTGAATTTAAATGAAGATGTCAGTGTTCATAAATTCAATATCACAAAACTCATTGCAGTTATCACTGGGGGTCTCCTCTTCTTGGTTATTTTAGCCTCTGTTAAATCAAGCACGCTTTTAACTTACCAAGCTCCTCCAAATTTGAACATTGGAAATGCGCAAGACATTGGCATGAAGTTGTTTACCGACTACTTATTGCCTTTTGAAATTTCATCTGTATTGTTTGTTTCGGCTATGATTTCAGCCGTATTATTAGCCAAAAAAGAAGTAAAATAATGAACCCTATTACGAATCCAGAATCAACTACTAATTGGTACTTATTTTTAAGCTGCCTCCTCTTTTCTATTGGCGTTATGGGTGTATTGTTCAGAAGAAACGCTTTGATTATTTTGATGTGCATCGAATTGATGTTGAATGCAGTCAATTTATTATTGGTGAGCTATTCGGCTTATGCTGGTAATACCGATGGCCAAACATTTGTGTTTTTTATCATGGTGGTAGCTGCAGCTGAAGTTGCTGTTGGTTTGGCGCTGATGGTAAGTATTTATAGGAATATCGGTAGTATCGATATTCAATCTCTTAACAAATTAAAATGGTAATGAACTGTTCATGGACAATACAATGAATTTATTGAATTTAATTACACCTTCAATGATGATTCCAATTTTCCCGCTTTTGGGATTTTTGATTTTATCGTTTTTAGGGAAAAGATTGGGAGCATTTTCGGGTTGGGTTGCGAGTATGGCCATTTTAGGCTCCTTTCTCTGCTCTCTGAATATTTTCTTAGGACTAGATGGCCAACAGTTGAATTATACCATTTTTAAATGGATTTCAGCAGGTGACTTACAAATAGAATTTGGTTTCTTGATCGACCACTTGAGCATTATTATGTTATTGGTTGTAACAGGAATAGGATTTCTAATTCACTTATATTCTATGGGCTATATGCACCATGATGAAGGATTCACAAGGTTCTTTTCGTATTTGAACCTGTTTATCTTTTTCATGCTTTTATTGGTCATGGGTAACAACTATGCAGTCATGTTTATTGGTTGGGAAGGTGTTGGCTTATGCTCTTATTTATTGATTGGATTTTGGTTTAAAAATCAAGCCTATAACAATGCTGCCAAGAAAGCGTTCATCATGAACAGAATTGGTGATTTAGGCTTTTTAATTGGAATTTTCGCCCTGGTATTCCATTTCGGAACCTTAGATTTTATGGACATTCAAAACCAATTGGTGTCATTTGAATCGAATGCGCCTGTTTTAATTTTCATCACTTTGATGTTGTTTATAGGCGCAACTGGTAAAAGTGCGCAGCTTCCTTTGTATACATGGTTGCCAGATGCAATGGCTGGCCCTACTCCTGTTTCTGCCTTAATTCACGCAGCAACAATGGTTACCGCAGGTATTTACATGATTTGCAGATCAAACCTCTTGTTTGCATTGGCTCCTTTTACTTTACATATCATTTTAATTGTAGGAATTGCTACTTCATTGTTTGCTGCAATCATTGGCATCAAACAAAATGACATCAAAAAAATATTGGCTTATTCAACTGTGTCGCAATTAGGCTTGATGTTTGCAGCTATTGGGCTTGGCGCATTTGAAAGCAGTATGCTCCATGTGATGACTCATGCATTTTTCAAAGCCTTATTGTTCTTAGGCGCTGGTAGTGTTATCCATGCAATGGGCGGTGAACAAGACATTCGTAAAATGGGAGGTTTGAACAAGTCAATCAAGTTGACCTTTGTGACTTTCCTAATTGCTACTTTGGCCATTTCTGGCATTTTTCCTTTCGCCGGATTCTTCTCTAAAGACGAAATATTGGCCAAAGCATTTGAACACAATTTGTTGGTATGGGCATTGTTGAGTATCAGCTCAATGATTACTGCGTTTTACATGTTCAGGTTGTTGTTTTTGGTGTTTTATGGAGAATTTAGAGGCACCGAAGAACAATACAAGCATTTGCACGAATCACCAATATCTATGACTTTACCCTTAATGGTATTGGCCGTACTTTCAGCCTTTGGTGGTTTCTTAGGATTGCCAGCTGTTTTAAGTTCTACGCATCAATTGTCTGAATTTTTAAGTCCAGTTTTTATGGCTTCAAAATCTTTGAAAGTTGAGGCACATGCATTGACACATGAACAAGAATGGTTATTGATGGGTATTGCTACCCTTGCTGCTTTAGTTAGTATTTACTACGCTTTCCATTTGTACATGAAAAAGAAAGTAATTCCAGAGAATGAGGAAGCACTGTCTGGATTGAGTAAATGGGTTGCCAATAAATTTTATGTGGATGAGTTTTACCATAAAGTAATTGTCAATCCAATGCTTATTTTAAGTGATTTATTATTGGTACTAATAGACAAACTGGTGATTGACTTGCTTGTTAATTTAACAGCATTGATTGTTGATTCTACAGGTAGAATATACCGCTTGATTCAGACTGGAAGCACTGGATTCTACTTGATTGCGATGGTTTTGAGTATGGTTATAGTTATGTTCATTCAAATAATTTTATAATGCTTAGTTTAGAATTACTTTTTATACCCTTATTGGCAGCCATTCTGCTTTTGTTCGCTAATGAAAAGGCGGCTAAACCATTGGCATTGGTATTTGGTTTAGTTGAAGCTGTTTTTACCGTATATGCTTATCAAGTTTTTCAACAAAATGGATCGGAAGCTTTTGAATTTCAAATGCCTTGGGTGAACAAACCTCAAATAAATATCCATTTTGGATTGGATGGAATCAGTTTATTGATGGTGATTTTAACCAATTTGTTGGTACCATTTATTGTACTTTCTGGCTTCAATAGAGATACCAAAAGACCCGCTGTTTTTTATGCTTTGATTTCATTTATGCACTTTGCATTGTTAGGCGTATTCATGGCTTTAGATGGTTTTATTTACTATATTTTCTGGGAATTGGCGCTTATTCCAATTTACTTTATTGCCTTCAATTGGGGTGACGAAAATAGCCCTAAAGTAACCTTGAAGTTTTTCATTTACACCTTGGCAGGAAGTTTATTGATGTTGTTTGGATTCTTGTATTTGTATATGGGAATGCCTAATCATTCTTTGGATTGGTCTGTACTTTCAACACAACATACTTGCTCTTGCAACCAAACTTGGTTATTCTGGATGTTTTTTGCAGCTTTTGCCATTAAAATCCCAATCATTCCATTCCATACTTGGCAGCCTGATACTTATAAGTCAGCCCCTACCCAAGGCACCATGTTGCTCTCGGGTATCATGTTAAAAATGGGAACTTACAGTTTGTTGAGATGGCTATTGCCAATTTTTCCGGCCGGCATGATAGAATGGCAACCTATTGTAATTACATTGTCTGTAACAGGTATTGTTTATGCATCTATCATCGCTATCATGCAAAGAGATTTGAAAAAATTATTTGCTTATTCTTCAATTGCCCACGTAGGTTTGATTGCCGCTGGTATTTTTACATTAAGCGTTGAAGGTATTCAAGGTTCATTGGTTCAAATGTTGGCTCACGGTATCAATGTGGTTGGTTTGTTTTTCTGTGCAGATATCATCTTAAATAGAAAAGGAACTTTACAAATTCACCAATTAGGCGGTATTCGTTTGCAATCGCCTTGGTTTGCAGCCTTCTTTTTGATTGTGGTATTGGGAGCAGTTGCTTTGCCTTTGACCAATGGATTTGTTGGAGAATTTATGTTGCTTTACAGTTTGTTCAAATACAATGTATGGTTGGGTGCTGTTGCAGGAACCAGTGTCATTTTAGGTGCAGTTTATATGTTAAAGATGTATCAAACCGCCATTTTAGGTGATACTACAGAACATTCAGAACCAATGGAAGCATTGCAATGGAATGAGAAAGTAGTTTTGATTGGAATCATTTCATTGATTTTTATTTTGGGTATTTTCCCAGGAATAGTAACCAATTTGACTCAACCAGCAATTGATCAATTAATCAAATTAATATAATTACACTGTGAATACGCTTATATATACATCTGTATTGGGTTTTGGTTTGATGGTTTTGGAAGTAATCAAACTTCGTAAATGGATCAGCCCAATTTTAATTTTGGGATTGAGTATCCTTTTTGGCATCAATATTCATGACTGGAATCAACCAGGTTCATTCATGGGCAATATGCTTGAAGTGAACAATTTTACAGTGGGCTTCAATGCCTTGGCTATATTTATCACTTTGTTAATTTTGATGCTGGCTTCAGAATATTATGCTGATGAAGAACACCATATCAGTGATTATATGGCCATTATGACCTTTGTGCTTTGCGGGGCGCAAATGATGTTGGGTTATACCAATTTGGTGATGTTTTTTATTGGGGTTGAAACTTTGAGTATTTCATTGTATGCCTTATCTGGTAGTAAACGATTTGATATCAAATCAAACGAAGCTGGTTTTAAATACTTCTTGATGGGTTCTTTTGCTTCTGGTTTTTTACTGTTTGGCATCGCCTTGGTTTATGGTGCAACCCAAAGTTTTGATTTGAATAAAATTGCTGAATATGCAAGTGGTGATGTAGTAACTCCCCTATTCCTTACAGGTGTTTTACTCATTTTATTTGCCTTGTTTTTTAAAGTATCTGCTGCTCCATTTCATTTCTGGGCCCCAGATGTATATGAAGGAGCACCTAGTATCATTACGGCATTTATGAGTACGCTCGTTAAAGTTGTAGGATTTGCTGCTTTCTATAAATTCTTGCATGTTTTTGCTTACCTCATTCCGTTGAAATTTGAATGGTTGATTGTTACTGTTGCAATTTTGTCTTTGGTAACCGGTAATTTATCAGCATTGGCTCAAGACAACTTCAAAAGGCTAATGGCCTATTCTGGGATTTCCCATGCAGGATATTTACTGATTGGCTTAATTGGTGCTGCAACATTTCCAAGTTCATCTATACTTTATTATGGATTTGGCTATGCCCTTTCAACAATTGGCGCCTTTTCAATTGCTATGGCTGTTTTCAAATCTACAGGTTCAGAAGACATCAGTGCTTTCAACGGATTAGGTAAAAAGAATCCAATTTTGGCCGCATGTTTGAGTGCAACCATGTTAGGATTGGCTGGAATTCCTCCTTTTGCAGGTTTTTTTGGAAAATTTTATATTTTTAGTGAAGCCCTTCAAAATGGACATTTCTATCTGGTACTCATAGGGATATTAAGTTCTATGGTGGGTGTTTATTACTATATGAAAGTGGTAATTGCCATGTACGCAAAACCAGCCAATGAAACCAAAATAGAAATTTCGTTGACTAATCAATTGGTGATGTGGTTGTGTTTGGTATTGGTATTGATTGTAGGCATTATGCCTTCATTGGTTACTGGCTTGTTTTAAAAAAATGAGTTCTAAAAAATCAGTATAATTCATAATTATTTCATATTTAACGGCTTGGTATTTCAATTAAAATGACTTTTTTTGCAACAATTAAATAATAAAAAATAAAAAAAATGAACAAGGTAGCAGCTCCTAAAAAAGAAAGCGCATTAAAGAGTCAATTCGCTTCTTTCGCTATTCCAATTCTGGTTATTACCGGTATTTTAATTTACAAATTTGTATTGGGTAACTCATCTAATTTTCAAGGTGGAGACCCAGCTAATCACCCAGTTGAAGAAGGCATTGGGCATGTATTAGGATTGGTATACAAAGGTGGTTTTATTGTACCAATCTTACTCTCATTGGTTTTGATGAGCTTGACTTTTTCAATTGAAAGATTCCTTACCATTGGTAAAGCACAAGGAACTGGTAATGCAGAAGCTTTTGTAAGAAAAGTGAAAGGACACCTTTCTTCTAACAACGTTGATGCGGCAATAGCTGAGTGCGACAAGCAAAAAGGTTCGGTTGCAAACGTTGTAAGAACTGCATTGGTTAAATACAAAGAAATGGAAGCTACTTCTGGTATGGACAAAGACCAAAAGGTTTTGGCTATTCAAAAAGAATTAGAAGAAGCAACAACATTGGAACTACCTATGTTAGAGAAGAACTTGGTAATTATCGCTACCATGGCTTCAGTTTCTACTTTGATCGCCTTGTTAGGAACCGTATTGGGTATGATTCGCGCGTTCTCAGCTTTAGGAACAGGTGGTGCTCCAGATTCAGTTGGTTTGGCAAATGGTATCTCTGAAGCCTTGATCAATACTGCATTGGGTATTGGAAATTCTGCAATCGCAATTATTATGTACAATGTTTTTACCACTAAAATTGATAAGGTTACATACACAATCGATGAGGCTGGATTTAGCATTGTTCAAACTTTTGCCGAAAAGCATAAATAAAAATTGTTTCTTAATCGGATTTCCAAACACTAATTTAAAACTATGCCTAAGGTTAAAGTGCCGCGTAAGAGTACCTCTGTGGACATGACTGCTATGACAGACGTAGCATTCTTGCTCCTCACGTTCTTTATGCTCGCAACGCAATTTAAACCGGACGAACCGGTAACTGTTAATGCGCCATCTTCAATTGCAGAAGTGCCATTGCCAGATATCGATATCATGACCATTACCATTGCTGGAGATGGAAGAGTATTCTTTGACTTAGAAGGTCAGCAATACAAAGAAGAATTGATTAAAAAAATGGCTGCTTTGAAACAAGTTAGTTTCAGCCCAGAAGAAATCAAGAGCTTTTCTTTGATGTCAAGCTTTGGTGTTCCATTTGGTCAACTCAAAGGGTTATTGGCATTAAAAACTGAAGAAAGAGCTAAAATTCAACAAAAAGGTATTCCTGCAGATTCATTAAACAATGAATTGGCTGATTGGATTTGGCAATCTCGTTTGGTAAATAACAATGTTCGTGTTGCGATTAAAGGTGATCAAGAAACGAATTATCCTATTGTGAAGCAAGTCATTGCCACTTTACAGGATAAAAAAGTGAACCGATTTAATTTTATAACCAACTTAAATACCGAACCGGTAGAATAAAAAAACTATGGCAGAAATAGAAGGCGGTGGCGGTGGCCATAAAAAAGGTGGTAAACCAAAAGGGAAGAAACTCTCCACAAGAGTAGATTTTACACCCATGGTAGATTTGGGTTTTCTTCTCATTACCTTTTTCATGTTGACCACTTCCATGAACAAACCAAAAACAATGGAAATCAACATGCCCGTAAAGGACAAAGTTGAAGAAGTTGATAAAACAAAAGTGAAAGCTTCTCAAGCAATCACAGTTTTGTTAACTGAGAATGATAAAATTGTTTATTATTTCATTAACGAAAAAACAGGTGAACCAGAAACACCAATCATTACTGATTTCAGTAAATCTGGAATTCGCTCTACCCTATTGACCAAAAACAGAGAATTACTTGCTGCTAAAGGCTTTAATAACCTTGATTCAATTCCAATTTACAAAGAAATGTACAGATTGAACAAGATTGATGAAGCAACCATGCGTGCAAATATTTCTGCAATCAAAAACAACAAAGATGCCTTGATTGTCGTTATCAAAGCAGATGACAAAGCCAAGTACAAAAATTTGGTTGACATCTTAGATGAAATGTTGATTTGCAATATTGGACGATATGCAATTGTTGATATCACTGATGTTGAAAGAGATTTGATTAAAACAGCAATGGCAGTTAAATAAAAGATCAAGACATGGCTAAAGTTAACATTTTCGAAAACAAATGGGTTGATCTCATCTTTCAAGGAAGAAACCAATCGTATGGTGCTTATGTGCTTCGTAAAAAAAGCGATGAAAACACCTTAAAGGGAATTGTATTCTCTATCTTGTTGTTTACTACTTGTATCTCTGCTCCTGTAATTATCAATTATATCAAATCAAAAATTCCAAAAGAAAACGAGGTAAAGGTAACTGAAGTGAATACCCTAGAAGAGCCACCTCCAATTGATAAAAACGAACCACCACCCCCTCCTACAGAACCGCCTCCACCATTGAAGAGTACTGTAAAATTTACACCTCCTGAAATTAAACCGGATGAAGAAGTTCCTCAAGATGAACCACCACCTGCTCAAGAAGACTTGAAAGACAAAGATGCTGGTGCTGCAACTGTTGAAGGTGACCCAAATGGTGTTGATGCCAGTTTGGTTGAAGGTAACGGAGACGGAGATGCTCCAGAAATCATGACATTTGCTGAACAAATGCCTGAGTTTCCAGGGGGTACTGAAGAAATGTACAAGTATTTGAGTAAAAATATCCAATACCCACCATTGGCAAGAGAAAATAGCATTGAAGGAAAAGTAATTTTGACTTTCGTTGTAGGCGCTGATGGAAAAATTTCACAATTGGAACAAGTTGGTAAAAAACTCAATTGGGGATTAGATGAAGAGGCATTGCGTGTTGTAAAATCAATGCCACCTTGGACGCCTGGTAAACAAAATGGAAAACCTGTTTATGTAAAATTCACATTACCTATTCGTTTCCAATTAAACTAATTTGAACAGACCTGGTTAATTTTGCATGCAATTCTGTTGCTGTATCATTAATCAGGTCTTTTTTATAGCTGTACTAGAACTAAACTCAGAAAGGAAAAGAATTTGATACGTTATTTGCACGCCATTATGGGGGTATTGTACATAGTGATGGGAATATTGGTTTATATTTATCCTGTATTGGCGGAAATGAGCAGTACTTCTAGAAATATCATTGCATTGGCTTTGGTTTTTTATGGAATTATTCGTTTGTATAGATTTTATAAATCATGATAAAAAAGCTTTTTCAATTCTTTGTTTTGTGTTTAATGGCCATCGCTTGTGAAGATGAAAAGCCCAAAGCAACGGACACCCCTACTTCTGGACATATAACCGTTAGTTGTGATGAGAGTTTAAAACCAATTGCAGAGGCAGAAAAGGAAGTATTTGAAGCTCTGTATCCAAATGCTAAAATTCAATTTGTATTTACTGATGAGCAAAGTGCCATCAATTTGGTATTGAAAGACAGTGCTAGAATGGCTTTCGTTACCCGCAAAATGAATAATGAGGAAGAGAATCAATTAAAATCCCAAAATATTGCACGTTCTAGGTCAATCAAAATTGCTTATGATGCGATTGCTTTTATTTTGAACCAATCCAATCAAGATACGCTTTTTAAAATTGAGCAGATTAAGCAAATATTGAATGGTGAAATCTCTGATTGGAGTCAACTCAATCCAAACCACAAAGGGCCAATACAGGTGGTATTTGATAACCCTGCCTCTGGAGCCATTCGCCATTTGAAAGACAGTTTGGGTTTGAACAATCAAATCAGCAAACAATGTTTTGCCTTGAAATCAAATAAGGAAGTTGTAGATTATGTTGAACAAAACAAACATGCAATAGGTATTATTGGCATCAGTTGGATCAGTGATCCTGATGATAGTTTGGTCAAATATTTCTACAAACAAATTAGAGTAGCAGATATTGTACCAGCTCAAATTAAGTATGAAAGCATTACTTGGAAGCCCATTCAAGCCAGTATACACTTGAAACAATATCCGTTTTGGAGAGAAGTTTTTTTAGTGAGCAGAGAAGCTAAATCTGGGCTTGGCACAGGCTTTGCTAGTTTTATATCAAGCGACCAAGGACAAAGAATCATCTTAAAAGCTGGTTTAGTTCCCTCAAGGGCTGCCATCAGAACCATCGAATTAACACAATAAGTATTTTACAATGAGAACCATTTATTTAAGTTTAGCCTTCATTTTATTGGGCTTCCAAAATTTAAAAGCACAGCAATACGATGCTGGAATGAAAGCATTGGATTTTGAAAAGTATGAACAAGCCAGAAACTATTTCAAATCAATGATTCAACAAGAGCCAAGCAATGGTATTTTGTATTTTTATTTAGGACAAGCCTATGTTAATTTAATTCAGCTAGATTCAGCTGAAATGAGCTATCAGAGTGGTATTGCAAATGCATCAAATCATGCAAGTAATTATGCTGGATTGGGAGAATTACGATTGATGGAAGGCAGAAAAGATTTGGCTTTGACACAATTTAACAAAGCCCTTTCATTTAGTAAAACCAGAAATGGTGTGGTAACCGATATTCAAGCGCTAGAATTGGTTGCTTCAGCTATGGTAAACAATGCGCAAGATAAAATGCTTGATTCAGCTGAACAATTGGTTGTGATGGGTTATGAGCAAAATAAAAAGAACTATAATTTCTTAATTGCTGCTGGTGATGTGTATTTAGAAAGAAATGATGGTGGAAATGCAGCAACCTTTTACGAAAGAGCCATTGCCCTTGAACCAAACAATCCAAAAGCTTATTCAAGAGTGGCTGTCATTTGGTTAAGGGTTAAGAATTATGAGGCCGCACAAACAGATTTAAACAGGGCTTTTGAAAAAGATCCAAACTATGCTTCTGCATGGAAATACCAAGCAGAGTTGCATTATGCAAAACGTAATTTTGCAAAAGCAAAAGAAGCCTTCAGTAATTATTTGAATAATTCTGAACCAAGTACAGCTAACCAAATCCGATTCGCTAGAATTTTATTTTTAAGTAAAGACTATGAATCTGCTTTAGAGAAAATTGAAGAAATTCAGAAAACAGACAAGAAAAACAACTTGCTATTCAAACTTAAAGCTTATGCTGTTTATGAAATCATTGCCAATAAAACAGATACAGCAAAAGCAAATGCTGGATTAGAAGCTTTGACTTATTATTTCAGCAAAACTGATAGCAGTAAAATTACTGCAACTGATTATTTGTACTTAGGAAGGCTTGAATCTAAAGTGGTAGGCAAAGACTCTTTGGCATCTGCACACATGAGCAAAGCATTGGAAATAGACCCAAGTCAGGTTGAAGTATATACAGACATCGCTAAGTTATTGAACAAATTGAAAAAGTTTAAAGATGCCGGTGATATGTTTAAGAAGTACATTGGTTTGGTAAAAAAGCCAAGTATTGTTGATTATTACCTCATGGGCAAAGCCTACTATTTTGGAAAAGCTTATTATGATGCTGATACAGCTTTTGCTAAAGTAAATGAAATGAAAGCAGATTATGCAGAAGCTTACTATTGGAGGGCTATGAGTTTATCATCGTTGGATCCTGAATCTAAAACTGATTTACCAAAGCCTTTAATGGATAAATACATTGAATTACAAACAGCAGATGCCACAAAATATGAGGCGAACAAAGAGAAATGGAAAAAAGACCTCATCAATGCATATAGTTATTTAGGCTATTACTATTTGGTTCGCGATAAAGTGGCTGATAACAAAACAAAAGCAAAAGAAAGCTACAAAAAAGTATTGGAGTTGGATCCAGAAAATGTGAATGCCAAAAAAGTTTTAACTGAATTAAAGTAATGAAAAGCCGGTTTATCCGGCTTTTTTTAATAGGAGAATATGAATTATAAAGTATACGGCAATGGCCATCCTTTGTTGATATTGCATGGCTTTTTAGGTTCTTTAGACAATTGGCATACTATTGCAAATGAACTTGGCAATTCCTATAAAGTATTTGCTATTGATTTAAGAAACCATGGTAAATCGTTTCATGCGTCATCTCATACCATTCAGGATATGGTTGATGATTTGTATTCATTCATTCAAAACCATAAATTAAAAATGGTACATATCATGGGGCATTCAATGGGAGGTAAAGTTGCCATGGAATTTGCTTTGCAGTACCCTACAATCGTGAATCATTTGATCATAGTAGATATTGCGCCTAAACAATACAAAAGAGGCCATGACGATGTATTAAAGGCTTTAGAGGAAGTGCATATTGAAAAAATGCAAACGCGTAAAGAAGTTGAAAATGCTTTAATGCCTTATTTACCTGATTTTGGAGTAAGACAGTTTGTAATGAAAAATTTGGAGCGTTTAGAAACAGGAAACTACCAATGGAAAATGAATGTTCCAGTACTTTTAAAAGATTACGAACAAGTGGTAAAAGCCATTGAGCCCAATCGTCGATTTTTAGGTGATGTGTTATTTATAAGAGGGGGAAATTCGCTTTATATTCAAGACAATGACTTGATACAAATAGCTGAACTGTTTCCGAGATATGAATTAGAAACCATTGTAAATGCTGGACATTGGGTACATGCAGACCAAGCATTGGCCTTAAGAAATTCAGTGCTTAAATTTTTAAAAGGAATTAACGAAGCCTAATTCTTCTACCCTTTTTTAATTTAGTTTTAGAAGAAATTCTATTCAATCTGCTCAATTTTTTTGAACTCAAACCATACCTGGCAGCTATTTTTCTGAGGGTATCATTCTTTTTAGCTTTGGTATATTTGGGTACTTGGGCCTTTAATTTTGCAGATTTAACTTCATACAAATGTTTGAAACAACCTTTTTCAACTTGGAAGGTATCTGTTAACAAGGATCCACTTGGAAAATGAATCAAGGTGGATGGATTGATTTTTTCTCCTTTAAATCGAACCTCAAAATGCAAATGTGGCCCAGTTGAACGGCCAGTACTTCCTGCCAAACCTATGATATCTCCTCCTTTTACTGGTTGCCCTGGATAAGCCAATAATTGAGAGAAATGTGCATACAAGGTTTCAAGTCCATTGTTATGCCTGATCAATACCACATACCCATAATCTGCACTTCTTTTGGCAATTCTAACCACGCCTTCAAATGCAGCATATACTGGGTCACCCACTTCCATTTTGATATCAGTACCAAAATGAAATTTGAGCCTTCTACCCCATTTTCTGAACCCAAATCCCGAACTTAAATCACCAATAGCAGGTGGATGGAAAGCACAGTCGTCCAGATTTCCCAATACCAAGTTAATGGTATCTTCCATCGATTTTAAGTCTTGTTTATACGGATTGATGGTAATGGTATCCCATTTGGCATAGAATTGAGAAGCAGGTGCATAAGCTGTATCGAAATAGAAATTCCTTGGGCGAATGAAATCCCAATATTTATTGCTGGGCGTTACAACAAGACTATCGAATTCTTCAGACTCAGTTTCGGCTTCTTCCTCCTCTTCTTCTTCAGCATCAATTTGCTGAATAGAATCAGGTAGAGACAAATCTGGGTCAGTTAAAACTTGTCCAAAGCCTAACTGTGCAAACAATAGAAAAAATATACTTAAATAGAGAACTCTAAAATTCATAAGGATGTGCTTCTAATACAGCGTTTGCTTGCAATTTATCCTTATTGAGTTGAGTTTTTAAATCTTCGATTGAATTGAAGTGCATTTCTTCTCTTAGTTTATCAACAAAATGAACCCTGAGTGTTTGATTATAAAGGTCTTCATCCAAATCAAAAATGTGGACTTCAATTGAATTTCCTTTCCCTGGAATTGTTGGGTTGTTGCCAATATTGAGCATTCCTCTTAAAATTCGACCATTGATTTCTACATAAACTGCGTAAACAGCTTGCTTAGGAATCATTTTATTTGGGTCGAAAACTTGAAGATTGGCAGTTGGAAAACCAATGGTTCGTCCAAGTTTTTTACCTTCTACTACCTTCGCTGAAATTGAATAGAAATAACCTAAATATTGTCTAGCCAATAAACAATTACGCTTTTGCAATGCCTCCCTAATTTTAGTAGAGGAAATTGACAAATTATCAATTTCTTGAGCGGGTATTTCTTGAACTTCAAAACCATAGGCTGAGGCATATTGGCTTAAATGCTCAAAACTCCCTTCTCTGTTTTTACCAAAACGATGGTTATAACCAATCACTAAATACTTAGTTTGTAAAGCATCAACAATGATTTCTTTGATAAATTTGAGCGAACTCCACCTAGAAAACTCAATGGTAAATGGGAGAATCAACAAATGGTCTATTCCTTGATTTTCGAGTAAAGCTATTTTTTCTTGTGCACTTGATAGTAAATGTAATCCATGGTCATTGGGAAATAATACCATTCTTGGATGTGGTTCGTATGTGATTAAAACAGTTTCCCCATTGGTATCAGCAGCAATTTGTTTGAGTCTTTTTAAAATTTGCTGATGTGCCAAATGCACCCCATCAAAAGTTCCCTGCGTAACGACTGCATTGGCAATTTGTGGCATTTCAGAAATTGAATAATAGACCTTCATCTTGGCTGCGAATTTATGCAAATACTTGGCTTCCCACCGAAAATTTAAAAAAAAGACCCGGCTATAAATAACCGGGCCTTTAACCTATGAAAACTCAAGCTACCCCTAACTTGAATTATTTTATAACAACTTGGGACTTGTTTGGTTTCAATTCTGTTTTCGGTAATTTGATGTTTAGAATTCCATCTTTCAATTCGGCCTCTAATTGATCAGTTACGATTGATTCTGGAAGCTGAACTTTTTTTGAAAACTTACCATAGAAACTTTCTGCCAAGTGTTGTTTGAATTCTGATTCTTCAGCGTGTTTACGCCTTTCTCCGTGCAATAATAAATATTTTTTTTCAATTTCAATTTTTAAATCTTCTTTTTTGAATCCTGGAAGTGCAAACTGAAAATAAAAGGCAGCTGGGCTTTCAAATACATCAAAATTCGGATTGAAAAATTCTGTTTTGTTGGTGTTCATTTTATTAGAACCAAAAGAATTGAACAATTGCGCAATTTGAGCATCTAAAATGCGATCTGAAAGCATGTTGTTTTGGTTGATTTTAAATTGTGTTAACATTGTTTTGATTGTTTTTCAATCATTGTTCAAATCAAATACCAAGCTTAAATATAAGACATTATGTCTACTTTTAAATAAAATCAAACTAAATAAATGCCATTTAGTCTTGTTTTAGGTAAATTTGTATGTCTTCTATGCACTTTTCAATGAGCTGTTGTTGTAATTGATTGGAAAGCTCAGCCACTGGAGTCAATTCGGTTTGTACGAGATTAAATTGGTCATAAAACGCCTGATTGCGCTCTGGCATTTGATTGGCAACTGGTTTTTCTTTGTAAAGACTTTTCAAATCACCACTGTAGAAAAAGGATTCAACTGAGTCTGCAACTGATAATTCAATTGAATTTTCAGTAATGGTCAATTGACTCTCACAATCAACCAATCTGTATTTCATTCTACTTTGTATTTTATTGCACTTTTTTAGATAGCCGTATTTCACGGGTTTGAACCTGTAAACCGAAACAGGAAAACCATCATCTTTGGCAGGAAGTTTCTGAACAAAGGCTTCGTAACCCATGATAGAATCAGCATTTTTAGGATTCAAAATACTGGATTTAAATTCGTTGATGGCCAATTGGAGGTACAAATGAACTCCAGCTAATTTTAATGTTTTTGAAATTGTATTTGGCTCGTTTGTTTTTTTGATTGAATCAGGAAGGTAATTTTTAAGTTGTGCACCTGCTATCACTTGCATCAAATCTGGTTGAATTTGATTTAATGCTTTGACAAAATTTAACTCAAATATGCCAGCAAAGTTTCCAGAATTCACTTGCTCTTCAATTGGAAAAAGGACAAGTTTCTTTCTAATTTTCAAAATTAATTCAACCAAAAATTGATCGGTTGTTTGGTTTGATTTTAAAAAAGATTGAACTGTTTTCAGTAATTCCAATGCCTTGAAACTTTTTTTATTTTGGTCTAATTTCTTTGCATAATTTAGGTATGCATTCAAAAGCAATTCCTGCCTTAAAATAGTCGCATTTCTGAAGACTGGCTCTATTGAAGCAAATTGCTCTATAAGAGCTTCAGCTTGGTCGTATTTATTTTGACTAAGACTGTTGCTGATTTCATCTGTTTTCTTTTTGATAAATTCGAATTTTACTTCTTCATATAAGCCGTCATACATACTAGGCCAATACAAATTCACCTGCACAGCTTTTACTTTTTCAAAATACTTTTGATTGAATTGGTATTGTTGCAGCGCTTCTTCAGTTCTGTTTTGAGCAACTAAATTTCCAAATCGACTGAATTTATTGGCAAGTACCAAATTGGCCGTTTTGCTCAATGCATCTTTTGCAATTGAGTTTGAGGAATCAATGAGTAAAATATTGTAATAATAGGTTGCAGCCGCATCAAAATCCATTTGCTTGAAGGCCGTATCCCCTTTTTTAATATAATGAGGTATTGGACTGCATCCAAAACAAAACACAATGAACAATAGAACTACAAGCTGTTTCAATTTGAATAGGGAATTACATTCTTTCTGGCATTTGAATTCCAAGCATACTACCTGCATTTAATAATGTTTGAGCCGTAAAAGAACAAAGTGTCAATCGGAATTTTCGCTGTTGTTCATTCGCTTCTTTCAAAATAGAATGCTCATGGTAAAATTGATTGAATGATTTAGCCAATTCAAAACAATAATTGCAAATAATACCTGGGCTTAAATCTTTTGCAGCATCATGCAGTATTGATGGGAATTGATGCAATGTAACTACCATGTTTTTTTCAAACTCACTTAAGTTCACTTGATCTGATGAATAAGTAAAGGTTTGGTCTGTTGAATTCCTTAGCACAGACTTGATTCTGGCGTGCGTGTATTGAATAAAAGGGCCTGTGTTTCCCTGAAAATCGATTGATTCTTTTGGGTTGAACATCATCTTCTTTTTAGGATCTACTTTTAACAAATAATATTTCAAAGCACCCAATCCAATGGTTTGAAACAAATGTGTTTGTTCGTCAAGTGTCAAAGATTCCGTTTTGCCTAAATCAGTTGTTATTTGCTTGGCATTGTCAAACATTTCTTGCATCAAATCATCTGCATCAACAACAGTTCCTTCCCTACTTTTCATTTTACCCTCTGGCAATTCAACCATTCCATAACTCAAATGGTAAATGCCA
>Ga0114968_10001662_pt1 | contig 17093 bp, 26 predicted proteins | sample M_130807_EF_Meta_FD_87020 | JGI IMG/M metagenome (GOLD analysis project Ga0114968, IMG submission 87020) | Freshwater microbial communities from Lake Montjoie, Canada to study carbon cycling - M_130807_EF_MetaG | ecosystem: Environmental > Aquatic > Freshwater > Lake | place: Lake Montjoie...
CCGTCCTTCCTCTCTCCGACACGCTCCGAGATAGCCCAAGACAGTCCATTCACAGCCAGACCATTGCAAGATTAACCCGATGGCCGCCAAGCGATCCAAAGCCTTACGAGGGGCAACTGAGCCTAGGCTTCACAGTCCTTATTTGACGGGAAAGTCTAAAGTCGATGATGTAATTGAATTGGCCAAGCTCATTGAGCTGCCGCTTTTGCCTTGGCAAGAGTTTATTTTGCGGGATATGTTGCGTGTGGACAAGAAAGACAACTGGATCCGCAAAACCAACCTAATCTTGGTCGCCCGGCAGAACGGCAAGACTCATTTGACAAGAATGTTGATCTTGGCGCATTTAATCAAGTGGGATAGCAAAAATGTAATCATTGCCTCATCTAATCGCTCGATGGCACTCGATACATTCCGCCAAGTAGCTCATATCTTTGAAAATAACGAAAACTTGATGCAGCTAGTCAAACAGATTAGATACGCCAATGGCACTGAGTCGATTGAAATGAAAGACGGTCGCAGGCTCGATGTAGTGGCTGCAACTAGAGATGGTGCTCGCGGGCGATCAGCAGATGCTCTATTCCTAGATGAAATTCGCGAATGGTCAGAGGATGGCTATCGTGCAGCAATGCCTGTAACCCGTGCCCGACCTAATGCGCACACTTTTCTGACTTCTAACGCCGGCGATGCTTTTAGCGCGGTACTTAACCAGCTGCGTGAGCGAGCATTAGACAATCCGCCTAAATCATTTGGCTTCTATGAATACTCAGCGCCTCAATACTGCAAGATTGACGATCCCAAGGCTTGGGCTATGGCTAATCCCGCACTTGGCTATTTAGTAACACTTGAAACGCTTGAAGAGTCGGTTGCGACCAGCCCGATAGAAAATACTCGAACAGAATTGCTTTGCCAGTGGATTGACTCGCTCAGTAGTCCTTGGCCGCATGGAATTCTCGAAGAAACCTCAGATGCAACGCTTCAGATCCCGCCCGGCGGATATACCGTCTTTGGCTTTGATGTATCGCCATCTAGACGCAATGCTTCATTAGTTGCTGGGCAATTACTTCCCGATGGACGAATAGGCGTTGGCATCTTGCAGACTTGGGAAAGCGCCGTATCGGTCGATGATCTCAAAATTGCCGCCGATATAAAGGGCTGGGCTGATAATTACCGCCCCCGCCAAATCTGCTTCGATAAATACACAACTCAATCGATTGCCGATAAACTATCTAACGCTGGTTGCATGGTTCAAGATATATCTGGTCAGCAGTTCTATCAGGCTTGCGGAGACTTACTTGATGGCTTGGTAAATCATCGAGTAGTGCACAATGGCCAAGCGAACCTAATTCAGCAGATGAATAATTGCGCAGCTAAGGTTAATGACTCTGCTTGGAGAATTATTAAGCGAAAATCTGCTGGCGATGTATCAGCCCCTATCGCTTTGGCGATGGTCGTATCAATGTTAATGAAACCACAACAGGTAGCGGCTATTTATACAGATTGACCTATATGTAGTGTATAATTGCGGTCTATGGGTATATTCGATCGCAAGCCAAAAGTAATCGAAGCGCAATACGCGCCACAGGTCATGGGCGAGAATATGCCCAGCCTTTACAATGCGATCGTTGCTCGGGTTTCACGCCACGATGCTATGACCGTACCTTCAGTCGCTCGCGCTCGTAACTTAATTTGCGGCACTGTTGCGTCGATCCCGTTGGAGTATTACAAAACCTCAACTGGCGAAGTTATTGCTCCGCCGCGCTGGATTAAGCAACTTTCAAAGAACCAGCCGTCATTTATTACTCTTAGCTGGATCGTCGACTCACTTCTGTTTTATGGCGTAAGTTATTTGCTTGTAACTGAGCGTTATGCCGAGGACGGTCGCCCGGCGTCATTTGAATGGGTATCTAATTCCCGCGTGACATTTACGACTGATCTTGAAGGCATAATGGTTACACAGTATTACGTTGACATGGCTCCAGTTGCCATGAATGACATTGTGACTATCCAAGGCTTTGATGAAGGCGTGTTAGATCGTTCAGGTCGCACAATTCAAGCTGCAATCGATGTAGATCGCGCAGCCGCACTTAATTCAGCCAATCCTCAACCTGCTGGCTTCCTGAAGAACTCAGGGGCAGACTTGCCGCCTAATGAAGTTCAAGGATTGATCTCCGCTTGGAAGCGCGCTCGCCAGAATAATTCAACTGCTTACTTGACTAGCACCCTGGATTATTCTCCAGTTTCATTTAGCCCTAAAGACATGATGTATAACGAGGCAGTTCAAAACCTCAGCACTCAAATTGCTCGCGCAATGAACGTCCCGGCTTATTATCTTTCAGCTGATCAAAACACGACAATGACTTATGCCAATGTTCAAGATGAACGCAAACAGTTTTACGCGCTATCGATTGAACCTTATGTTCAGGCTATTCAGGCTCGTCTGTCAATGGACGATATTTCAACTGCTGGCCATGAAGTCAAGTTTTGCGTTGGCGACACATTCCTAAAGCAAGATCCGCTAGTCGAGATCCAAGTTCTTGAAAAGTTACTCAGCCTTGGACTTATTACAACTGAACAAGCAATGGCAATGACAGATTTAACTCCTAACGGAAGCGAAGGTCTATAATGGATCAACTAATTATCGAAGCATCATCAATCGAATGCAGCGAAGATCGCCGCGAAATCTCAGGCAAAATTGTGCCTATGGGAACTGGCGAAATCGGCAACACCAATATGGGCGGCGTCGTATTTGAAGCCGGGTCAATCGAGATCGCAGATCCTTCAAAGATCCGCTTGCTATCTCAGCACGACATGAAGAAGCCAGTTGGTCGCATGATCTCAGCAGAGACACGCGCAGATGGCATTTATGCAACCTTTAAGTTGAGCCGCTCAACTGGTGGCAATGACGCATTGGTCATGGCTCAAGAAGGCTTAGTATCCGGGCTTTCAGTGGGCGCAGAGATCATTGCCTCAAAGCCTTCACGCGATGGACATATCGTCGTATCAGCAGCCAAGTTAAAAGAAGTTTCTCTCGTAACTGAGCCAGCATTTAAGTCTGCTCAGGTATTAGAGATCGCAGCAGAGGAAGTCGAACTTCCAGCTGAACCAATCACACCAACAGAAAGCGAGGCGGTCGTGGAAAATACTCCAGACACCGTAGCAGCACCAGAAGTTGAGGCAACGGCTGTTGAAGCCGCTCGCCCAACTGTTGTAGCAAATCTCCAAGTTAAAGAGCGCGTAGCACCTTTAACATCTTCACAATACCTAGATGCAAGCATCAAGGCAGCAATGGGAGACGACTCAGCTCGTCGTACTGTTCTTGCAGCAGATGACTCAACATCAACAAACACCGGATTGACACTTCCATCACATCTCAATACATTTTTAACAGATACATTCTCTGGTCGCCCAGCGTTTAATGCTGTTACTCGTGGATCACTTGCAGGTATCGATGGAATGTCTTTCACAATTCCACGCCTTTACACAAACGCTTCTTCAGCTAACACTGCACCAACAGTTGCAGCAGTGAACGAAGGCGCAGCAACATCAGAAACTGGGATGACAAGTGCTTACGACACGATTTCCGTTCAAAAATACAGTGGATTAAATGAAGTCAGTTTTGAGTTGATTGACAGATCATCACCTGCATTCATGGAACTGCTCATGGCAGAACTCCGTAAGGCTTATGAGAAGGTAACAGATACAGCATTGCTTTCAGCATTTGCTTCATCTGGAACACAGGCAACCTCAACAGCCGCAACAGCAGCTGGCTTGCAATCATTCATTGCAACTGAGTCAGCAGCAGCATACAAGGGAACAGGTGGCGATTACGCTAACCAACTTGTTGCTTCAACTGATCAATGGGCTGCAATCATGGGCTACGCCGATGATAACAAGCGTCCACTTTATGCAGCAGCACAGCCACAAAATGCGGCTGGTGTTGTTTCACAGGGTTCAACCGTAGGAAACGTCCTCGGCGCCAACCTCATAGTCGATCACAACATCACAACAGCTGGCGTTATCGATGACTCAGCATTCCTAGTCGCACCAGGATCTGTGTACACATGGGAGTCACCAGCAACTAACCTTCGTGTTAACTTGCTCGGAACTGGCCAAATCCAGATCGCACTTTACGGCTACCTAGCAATTTACGTAGGCAAGTCCGGCAAGGGCGTTCGTCGCTACAACCTAACTTAATAAGTTAGAAACTAAGTCGCTGGCGGGGTAGTGCCCTTCTACCCCGCCAGTTTTTAGAAAGGAGATCAAATGTCTTACACAACAGTTGCAGAGTTACGTACAGCGCTTGGCGTTGGCACTCTTTACGCTGACGCAACCCTTCAAGAAGTGTGCGATGCAGCAGACAATGTGTTGATCCCTTTTCTATGGACAAACGACAATTTTAATGTAGCTCACAGCAACACGACCACAGAGGGAACACTATATTTTGACGAGTTAGTTACTGGCACTTATTACGTTGGCCAGTCAGTAACTGTTACTAAGAATGGCTCACCTTTCAATGGCACTAAAACAATTACAGGCGTTGGCGAATACTCCATAACTTATGCCGTAACTGGCACTCCGACAGCTAGTGAATATCACCCAGTCGTGCCTTACGGTGTCGTTTCAGGCGTGACCCAAAATACATATTCAACAATTCCTGCTGTTAAAGAAGCCAGCCTAATGATTTCGATTGATATTTGGCAGAGCCGCCAAGCGCCTTCAAGCGGTGGCGTTACAGTTGACGGATACGCTCCAAGCCCATATCGCATGGGTAACACATTGCTTGCTCGCGTTCGTGGCTTGCTTGCGCCCTACCTTGATCCGCGCTCGATGGTTGGCTAACCATGACAGCGATCTCAACACTTCGCGGCACTATTGCCGAGGCGCTAATAGATAACACTCTATGGTCAGTCTTTAGTTTTCCGCCAGCAACTCCGATCGCTAACAGCATTGTAGTAAGCCCGGCAGATCCTTACGTAACGCCAACCAATAACGGCCGCAACACTATTGCGCCTTTGGCTAATTTTAATCTTAATGTGTTCGTGCCTTTACTTGATAATGAAGGCAACCTAAATGGAATTGAAGAAATGCTGGTAGCCATGTTTAACAAGTTAGCAGCTTCTTCTATCGTCTATAATGTGGGAGATGTGAGCGCGCCAAGCGTTCTCAATGCTGCATCGGGCGATCTTCTGACTTGCTCAATGCAAGTCTCAGTCCTAACGAGTTGGAGTTAAACCATGTCCGAATGGGAAAAAGAACAAGCAGAGTTCCTGATCAAGATCGGTCAGACTCCTGCTCAAGCAGCACCAGCACCAAAATCAACAACCAAGAAAGATGAGGAATAAACCAAATGGCAGTATTTCTAAATAATGGAGTTGTGGTTACTGTTAACTCGGTTGCCCTCTCTGACCATGTTCAATCAGTAACACTAAACCGATCATTCGATGAACTCGAAGTAACAGCGATGGGTGACTCTGGCCACAAGTTCGTTAAAGGTTTGGAAGCGTCATCAGTAACTATTGACTTCCTAAACGACACAGCCTCAGCAAACGTTCTAGCAACCTTGCAAGCTGCGTGGGGTACTTCAGTAACAGTCACACTAAAGCAGACTTCAGCCGCTACTTCAGCGACTAACCCGCTTTACACAATGACTTGCCTAATCAACAACACCACCGATATTAACGGCGCAGTTGGCGATCTTGGCACACAGTCAGTAACCTGGACAGTCAACGGCGCAGTAGCAGTAACAACTTCCTGATAGATAACTAAGGGGCAAAGCATGGCAAAACTAAAGGTAACAAGGGCAGATGGAAGCGTTAACGAATACCAGATCACTCCGGCGATCGAGTACGCCTTCGAGCAATATGCAAAAAAGGGCTTCCATAAAGCCTTTAGAGATGACGAAAAGCAGAGCGATGTTTATTGGCTTTGCTGGGAAGCTATACGTCGGTCGGGTGAAACCGTTAAGCCGTTTGGCGAGTCGTTCTTAGAGACATTGACGCGAGTCGAGGTTCTAGACGACGACCCTTTGGCGTAGCGCGGGAGTCCTTCACCTATCTCGTAGCGAGATTATCGCTAGAGACTGGACTTTCGCCACAAACTTTAATTGAACTAGATCACACAATGTTCAGGACTTTACTTCAAGCCCTGAAGGATAGAGCAAAGGAGCAGAGCGATGCCAGTCGAGTTAAAAGGCGCAGATAAGCTTCGCAAAGCCCTTCTTGAGTTTGAACCTGATCTAGCCAAGCAAACCACAAAGCAGATGACCGCGGTTTTAAAGCCTATGACTAACAAGGCTCGCGGTTATATGCCAGCTGCTGACTCAATGTTATCCGGCTGGACTAAAGCCGCATCATCAACAGAAACGACTAATTATCGTCACTTTCCAAAGTACGATCAAAATGAAGCTAAGCGTGGCGTCAAGTATTCGACCAGTCCATCTAAGCCAAATAAACGAGGGTTCGTTTCTTTAGCGCGTATTATTAACTCATCTGCTGGCGGAGCAATTTATGAAACCGCCGGGCGTAAAAATCCACAAGGTCAACCTTCACAGGCTTCAACTCGCGGCAAGTTTAGTGATTACATTGATACATCTAATAAAGTTAATAAATCACTCAACCCTAATGCTGGCAAACAATTTATTGCTAGAGCCAATAGGGTTGGCAACCTAGTTAACGCAAGACCACAGGGACAAGTAGGTCGAGCAACTCGCAAGATGACTGGCCGCGTAATTTTCAGAGCCTTTTCAGAAGATCAAGGTAAAGCAGTTGGCGCAGTGGCTAGGGCCATTCAGAATTCAGCAAATCAGTTTAATGCAAGGACAGATGGTAAATAATGGCTGACTTAAAAGTAGATATTGCAACGGTATTTTCTGGCAAGAAGGCTTTTGCCGATGCCACCAAAGCAACTATTGGTCTCAACAATCAAGTCAAAACACTTGCCAAATCATATTTAGGATTATTTACTGTTCAGCGTTTAGCGCGTTCTCAATATAATGCCGCCAAAGCCTTTGCAGCAGATGATAAAGCAGCCAGGACTTTAAGCCGATCTTTAGATAACTTAGGTTTAGCCTACGCAGACCCAGCAGTTAAAAACTTTATATCCGATCTTGAAAAGCAATTTGGCGTACTCGATGATCAACTTCGTCCAGCTTTTCAACTTTTATTAACCACTACTGGCGATGTAGCCAAGTCTCAATCATTGCTTCGCACCGCTTTGGATTTATCAGCAGCTAGTGGCCAAGATGTAGTCAGCGTTGCCGGGGATCTTTCTAAGGGTTATGTAGGGCAGACTCGCGCCCTAGCCAAATACGGCATTGGATTAACTCAGGCACAACTAAAAGCCATGTCTTTTGAGGAAGTTCAGGCACGAATTAACTCACTCTTTGGCGGTCAGGCTCAAGTTGCCGTCGATACGTACTCAGGCAAGTTTGATCGCTTAAATGTTGCATTAAAAACCGCACAAGAAACTTTAGGCAACGGAGTTTTAGACAGCCTTACCAATATCGGCGGCGGTGGCAATGCAGGCTTTGATAACACTCTTAATTTCATAGATAGTCTTGCTCAAAAAGCAGCAAAGTTTCAGTCAAATTTTGGTATAGGCATTGGCCAATTTTTAGCGATATTGCGTGGAGACTTAGCAGCCGCTAAAGCTTTGGGCGAAAACGCTGGCAAGTCTGCGCCGTTTATGGGATCAATTCCTTCCATTCAGTCAGAAGTTAACAAAAAGGTTGCATGGGATCGCATCAACCAATATAAAAAAGAAGCTGCACTTCAGGCTAAATTGCTTGCTGCAAAGAAAGCAGAACTCAAAGCTGCTAAAGATCAAGAAACGCTAAAAAAGGCTGGCACATTATTTGACGTTCAACAGGCTCAAATTATTGCTGCACTTAAAGGCGATATAACCAACGAGGAACGCAAGCGCCTAGAACTTCAGTTGGCAATCATAACTGAGAACGCCAGCGCCGCATCTAAGTTGGCCGGAGAATTGGCCAAGTCTCAGGGTCTAAGTCAGTCACTCGTTGCTTATTACTCAAACCTTCCAGATGCTAAGAACCCATTCTCGGGCTGGATTACGACTTTGCTTAATGCCCAGCAGCTTGCAGCATCGATCGCTAATGGTAATTACAGCGCAGCGCCGATGACATCGATGGCTTCAGGCTACGGCGTAACTGGTCAGCAGTATTCATTGCCAAACAGTTCACAGATCACCGCCGCAGGTGGCGTAGATGTTACCGTCAACGTCAACGCTGGATCAGTCATCGCCCAAGAAGGTCTAGTCGATGTAATTCGAGATAGCCTACTTAATGACTCATTACAAGCTAAATTTGCTGCTATCTACCGTCAAGGCGGATTAGGCGCGTTTGGGTAATGGCACTTCCAGCGCAAATCAGCGTATCGTTTGACTTCACTTCTGGCGCGACCTTTGGCTATCCGTTCACTATTGGCGATACCAAATATGGCGTATTAGGCACTGGCACACTAGCTTCCACGACAACGCCAGAACCAACCGTTGATTTAACTCCAGACGTTCGCTCGATCTCAATTAAACGCGGACGCAATATCATGCGCGATACTTATGAGGCTGGCACTTGTACAGTCCGAGTTCTTGACCCTAATTCTTACTTCAACCCGCAAAACGTCAACAGCCCTTATTACGGCTATTTAACTCCGCTTCGCAAACTACGTGTCTCAGCAACCGTTGGCGGCGTTGGATACTTTCTATTCAGCGGTTATACGACCGACTATAAATACACTTATCCTCAAAACCAAGACACAGGTTATGTCGACATCATCTGCTCAGATGCTTTTAGACTTATGCAGCAGGCAGGCGTCGTAGGCGTTACAGATGCTACAGCCGGGCAAGATACTGGCACACGCATCGGCAAGATCTTAGATCAGGTGTCATTCCCAACATCAATGCGCACGATCGACACAGGTAACACGACTTGCATTGCCGATCCTGGCACTTCTAGGACTTCGCTCGATGCTATCAAGAATGCCGAGTTCTCCGAGCAAGGCGCGTTTTATATCAACACAGCCGGGACAGCAGTATTTATCAACCGCACTAACGTCATCAAGAAGTACGGCAATACTCCAATTGAGTTCAATCAGTCCGGCGGTATTCCTTACACTGATCTACGTTTCGCCTTTGACGATAAATTGATCATCAATTCATCAATCATGACTCGTTACGGCGGTACTGCTCAAAGCGCCACTGACTCAACATCGATCGCCAAGTACTTCCCACATCAGTTAAACCAGTCAAACTTAGTACTTCAAACAGATGCAGACGCGTTAAACGTAGCCAAGATCTATGTAGCGACTAGGGCCGATACGACAATTCGCATCGATGCCATGACTGTCGATCTACTCGATACGTCAGTGCCAACTGCCACAATGCTTGGACTTGATTACTTTTCAAACCTGAAAATTACCAACATTCAACCAGATGGATCAACCATTGTTAAGACTTTGCAGGCGCAAGGACTGGACTGGAATATAACGCCCAATTCCATGAAGGTAACTGTTACAACTCTCGAACCGATCGTTGAAGGGTTCATCATCGGATCGTCAATATCAGGTATAATCGGCACTAACATAATGGCGTACTAGGAGATATAAATGGCAACAGGCTTTCCAGCAGCAACAGGCGATGTCCTAAGCGCGGCTATGTTCAATGGGTTGGTGGCTTTCAGCCTTAACGCCCAAACAGGCACGACCTACACAACTGTTATTGGCGACTCTTACCAGACGCTTATTACCCAGTCCAACGCCTCAGCTAACGCGATCAAGATCCCGACTAACGCTAACGTGGCTCACCCAGTCGGTACAGTCATTACCGTACTTAATATCGGCGCTGGTCTTTGCACCATCTCAGCCGTTACTTCTGGCACAACAACAATTCTTTCAGCAGGTGCAACAGCAGCTGCGCCAACTCTTGCTCAGTACAAGTCAGCAGCCTGTATCAAGACCGGTACAGATGCTTGGTACGTTGTGGGTGCAATAGCCTAATGATCGCTAATGTCATTACTGGAGTTCAGTCTGTACTTTCTCCAGCCGTTGTAACTGGTGGCACTTTATACACTAGCGGTGGATATAACTATCGAAAGTTTACGGCTAATGGAACTTTAGGAGTTTCAGGTGGAACTTTAACCTGTGATGTACTCGTTGTTGCAGGCGGCGGCGGTTGCGGATCGGAATACGGCGCAGGCGGTGGCGCAGGTGGATTATTGTATTTTGCCTCACAAAACTTTAACTCAAATCAATCCATAACTATAGGCGCTGGGGGTGCTGGTGCTCCTAATATAGCAAGCAGCGGCAGCAATGGTGCTGATAGTTCTGTTGGTTCTTTGACAGTTGTTAAAGGTGGCGGTTACGGCGCAGGTAATGGGCCGACTGCAGGCGGTAATGGTGGATCAGGCGGCGGTGCATCAAAAAATGCTACTGGTGGAACTGCTACAAGCGGTCAAGGATTTAACGGTGGTTCTCCAACAACGAGTACAAATACAGGTGGTGGCGGTGGATCGGCGGCAGCTGGTACAAATACTGGTACAGGTGGCGATGGTTTATCAACTTATTCGTCTTTTGGTTCTGCAACAAGCAGCGGTGAAAATGTCTCAGGCACTTATTATTTTGCAGGCGGGGGAAGTGGTACTACTCAACCCGGTGGACTTGGTGGTGGCGGTGGAAACAACAAAGCAAGTTACACAGGCGTTGCCAATACAGGCGGTGGCGGTGGAGCGCCTGGTGATAATAGTGGTCAACAGGGTGGATCAGGAATTGTAATCGTGAGGTATGCAGTATGAGTCATTGGGCAGAATTAAACAAAGACAACAAGGTTATCCGCGTACTTGTTGGAGACAACAATGAGCTTGATGAAGGCTACCAATGGCTATTAGATAATCTTGGCGGCACTTGGGTTAAAACTTCATACAACGGCAAGATCCGCTATAACTATGCAGGAATTGGTTATACCTATGATCCTATTGACGATGCCTTTATTGCTCCAATGCCATGCAATCACCCAGAGTTAACACTCAATGAGTTAAAGCGATGGGAGTGTGCAACCTGTGAAGCCTCAGTTGAGCAAAGCAGCAATTCAACTTCGTGAGCAATTTGATGACTGCTTCAGCGATCGTGATCGTACCTCGGACGGCTGGATCGGTGATAGTCGGCACTCAACTCGTAAGTCTGACCATAATCCAGATGAGCAGGGCTGGGTACGTGCCATCGACATTGACCGCGATCTATCCGGCAAAGCCAAGCCCGACCTCATGCCCGATGTGGCAGATCAACTTCGTATCTTGGCAAAGTCTGATAAACGCATCTCTTACATCATCTTTGACGGCAAGATCGCCTCAGCCAAAAGCCTATGGCGCTTTAGAAAATATACAGGCAGTAATCAGCACCGCCACCATTGCCATATATCTTTTACTTGCAAAGGCGATGAGGACGGTTCGTTCTTTAATGTCCCACTACTAGGAGCAAATAATGGCTGAAAACTATTCATTCGTAATCGACCAAGGCGCTGACTGGTATCTCAACATTGTCTATAAAGACTCTGCTGGTACTGCAATTAATCTGACTGGCTATACAGCAGCAATGCAGTTTCGCTTAACTACAACAAGCGCAACAGCAGCGATCAGTCTTACTCAGGTTTCTGGCATAACTATTACTGGTGCTACTGGAACTTTGGCTATTCGTGCCACAGCTGCTCAGACTGGCGCACTCGATGACTCAGCCAAGTATGACTATGACCTTGAAATCACTTCACCTACTGGAGTAGTAACTCGCTTGATCCAAGGGGTTGCTAGTGTTAGTTCACAGATAACTCGATGAGCGACATAATTGTTATCCAGCCTACTGTAACTGAATTAACAGTTACCGAGGATGTTAATCAAGTAATTGTTTCTTCAGTTGGAGTACAAGGCCCACAAGGGGCTACAGGCCCAGCAGGCGGCCCAACAGGTGCAACTGGTCCTAGCGGCTTGACTGGCGCAACAGGCGCAGCATCAACAATTGCAGGTGCAACAGGTCTGACTGGTCTTACTGGTGCTACAGGTCCTCAAGGCGCTTCTGGTCTTACTGGCGCAACTGGCAGTGCTGGCGCTACTGGTTCTACTGGCGTTCAAGGGGCTACAGGCCCAGCTGGTGCAACTGGCCTGACAGGTTTAACAGGAGCTACTGGAACTGCTGGTTCTGCTGGAGCACAAGGAGCATCTGGTTTAACAGGTGCTACAGGTGCAGCTTCAAGTGTTGCAGGACCAACTGGACCGACTGGTTTGACGGGCGCTACTGGTACTGCTGGTACTGCTGGTTCAGCAGGTGCTAGTGGCTTGACAGGCGCAACAGGTCCAGCAGGGCCTACAGGGCCAACAGGATTAACAGGAGCAACAGGGCCAGCAGGAACCAATGGCGCTACTGGTGTTGCAGGAACAAATGGTGCTACAGGTGCGACTGGAGTAAGTTCTCAACTTGCAAAAAGAAGTGCTGTTTACTATAGAACTTCAACTCCAATACAACAATCAGTTTCGTTCGTATCTCAGGAAATGATATGCACACCAATTTATCTTGACAGAACATTAACCGCCGATCGACTTGGTGTTTATATTGTTGGAGGCGGTGCAAGTTCTGTAACGAGATTAGGTATTTATTCCGACTCAGACGGCGTACCATCAAGTTTAATTTTAGATGCTGGAACTGTGAGCACTACTTCAAGTTCAACATTTTATTCAATAACAATCAGTCAATCATTAAATGCTGGTATATATTGGCTGGCTGGTGTTGTTAATTCAGGCTCAATGCCTAGTGCAGTTGGAGTTAGTGCAGGAACCAACAATGTCAATCCATTTGTTTTAGGTAATAGCGGGACTCCCGGTGGTAATATAATTCAAGGTTTAGGACAAGCATCTGTGAGTGGTGCATTACCTTCTAGCATTACTTCTTTAATTGAAAGAACAGCTGCGGTCTATGTCTATATTAGGTTCGCATAATGAAAATAATTACTTACGGCATAGGCGGCCACGACGAGTCAAAGCCTAATAACAACATCGTTGAAGAAATCGAGATCCCAGATCAGGAGACAGAATGAATATGAAGCATCCAGCAGTAATCTCAATCGGAGCATTCCTTGCCGTATGGGGAACAACATCTAACTTCGCTCTAGATTACCGATCTATCCTTGGCTCAATCGTTGCCGGATTCTTTGGTTATGCCACCCCTAAAAAATGACATCAACAGACTACTTAAATCTTTATATTGCCACGCTTGCGATAGTGGGTGGCTTGGCTGGCTATGTGATCACGCATTTGCTGTCGGAAATTAAACGACTCAATCAGCGTGTCGATGAGATTTACAACATTCTTCTTGAGCGATAATTTTAACTATGGCTCGCAAAAAGACCATCGATCTAGACACTTACTCGGCGCTCGATGCTTGGGCAATTAGCTTGCAGGAAATGTATCGCGCACTTCGCCGGGCTGGCTTTGACGTTGAACTAGCCCTTGGAATCATAACTGAGCCATCAGCCTATCCTGACTGGATACTTCCTAAGCCCGATCTAATCCCACACACCTATGAAGATGACGATGATGAGGACTAATTATGGCTATGCGTCGAACAGTTTGTATTCCAGACCTTCAAATTCCCCTGCACGATGAGGTAGCCGTTAACAATGTTATCTTTTTTATTAAGGCATACCGCCCAGATAGCGTACTTACTCTGGGAGACGAAGCAGATTTCACAGAAATCGGGCGTTGGAGCGAAGGCAAACCAGGATGGTACGAACAAACACTAGCTGATAATCGAGACATGACCGTTGATATTCTTTGGCGGTTAGGCGAATACGCCAAGGATCAGCATATGGTGCGTTCTAATCATACCGATCGATTATTCAATGTCATCATGAACAAAATCCCTGCATTCATGTCCTTGCCTGAGTTAAAGTTTGAAAAGTTCATGAAGTTAGACGAACTGGGTATTACCTACCATAAGAAGCCATACGCGGTCGCTAAGGGCGTTTTGGCGGTACATGGGGACGAGGGTAGTGTGAAGCCCACACCGGGTCTCACAGCCCTTGAAAGCGCCCGTAGGGCGGGTATTTCAACCATCTGCGGTCACACGCATCGCGCTGGTTTCTCACAATTTTCTGAGTCAAGCGGTGGCAAGATCAATCGCATCATTCGAGGCTATGAAGGCGGCCATCTTATGGATGTGCGCAAGGCTACTTACACGAAGGGAACAATGAACTGGCAGCAAGCTTTTATCATCATCGAAGAAGATGCCAAGGGTAGTCAGATCAGTATTATCAATCTTGAAAAGGATGGCACTTTCGTAGTCCATGGGCGCAGGTATGGACGATCTCGATAACGATATAAAACGCACGATCGACACAGCCATTGATGAGGCAGAATCGTTACCGTTTCGTTATACAAAGAAGCGCGGTTCTGTCTCCTAGCGATGCTTTACTTCTCTCAAGAGGCAGAAAGTCTGCCGAAAGGGAGCAAAATGAGCATATTACAGCTGATCATTCTGGCCTCATGGGTCGGGATTTTCTTTTACGGTTACAAAATAGGCCATAGAGATGGCTACATTGTAGGTCGCAAGGCAGTTCGCAAGCACTATCAGCAGTTCGATCAGGTTAGATAATGAACGCCCGTGATTTCCTCAACGAAGCCAGAGCGACTATACAAGATCGTGGTCTCGACTACGGACACCCAAGTGACAATATGGCTCGAACAGCAGCCCTCTGGTCGTCTTATCTTGAAATGCCAATTACTGACTATCAAGTCGCAACGTGTATGGCACTCGTCAAAATAGCCAGGAGCATGGAAACGGCTAAGGTTGATAATAACGTCGATGCGTGCGCATATTTGGCCATTGCCGGACAACTCCACACAGAGGAGAACGAACTTTATGTTTAATCTAGAAGATTACGAGACAGTCGAAGAACGCCTAGTTAAATTTTGGAAGGATCACCCAGATGGTCGCATTGATACTTTATTGGTTGACTCAACGCTTCAGCGATTTATTGTTAAGGCTTCTGTTTATCGAACTGAAGTGGACGCACAGCCTTGGACAACTGGCTATGCAGAAGAAACCGTCTCAACGCGAGGAGTTAATTCTACGTCGGCGCTTGAGAATTGCGAAACGAGTGCGATCGGTCGGGCATTGGCTAACGCAGGCTACGTTACGAAAGGCAAACGCCCAAGCCGCGAAGAAATGTCTAAAGTCAAAGCAGCTGAGCCAAAGCCATTCACCGAGAAGTTAAACGATCGCATAATCACTGAGGTTGAAAATGATCCTTGGACTGTTAAAACGGTCGCACCAGCGCCTAGTGCAGCTGAGGCTGTCGCGTTAGTCCAGGATCGATTGGGCGCTGTGAAGATCGATAAAGACATTCCGCATTGTCGGAACTGCCATGATCATAAGCCAATGACATGGAAGACTGGAGTCAGCAATAAGAACGGCAAGCCATGGGCTAACTTTAACTGCTTTGCCTGCAAGGATGTCATTTGGTACAACTTGGCGGCAGACGGCACTTGGAAGGTGCGTGAGGGTCAATGAGCGGCTTACAGTTTCTAAACCAAGATGGCGAATGGGAGAAGTTTCCAACCGATGATGAATTATACGAAAAGGCACGCCAGCGAGAAGCTCTCAATGCGCTGCAAGTTAGGATAATCTGTCATCTATGCAACGAACCATGTCCGTCAAACGAATTAGCATTTTGGATCAAGGGTCAATCATTAACTTGGTCATGCAAGAAATGTCACGCCGTCAATGAGTCAAAGCCGCAAGCATAGGGGCTTTCGCACCGAGCGCGTGGTTGCAGATTATTTGCGGCGCTGGTGGGAAGGCGCCCAAGTAGGTCGAGGAGCTGGGCGAGACATACTCAATGTCCCGTTCGACTGCGAGGTTAAAAGTCGCTCGGCACTCGATATCCGGGGGACACTGCGCCAGATCGAAACTAGAACAGCTGAAAGCGGGCTATTGGGGTTTGCTTGCTTTCGACTTAATGGGCAAGGAGAAACACCGAACGATTACGTTGCGATGCTTCGACTTGGCGATCTGGTGCAGTTACTTCGTGATGCTGGCTATGAGAACCGCAGAGATAGCGTTAAAGACTCAGATATTAGGCGATGCAATCAATGTGGAGAATGGACAATCAATGATCCGTGCAATTGGTGTGAGGCGCAGTAATGCCGATTTATGAATGGGAATGCACTAACACCGAGCGTTGCGAAAGTAATACTCGTTATGAGAAGGAGTTTCCAATAAATGCAGAACAAGAACTTGAATGCCCTTTATGTCATGAACCAATGCGCAAAATCTATTCGTCTGTGCCGGTCATATTTAAGTCTGTTGGTTTCTATTCTACAGACAACAAGTAAGCAACGCCGTTCTGAGCAGGACTTATGTTAATGGATTTGACTAAGGCGGTACACTTACGGCTAGAAGCCTTCGAGGGCTTCAGAGCGAACCGCTTGCGGCTAGTTCGCTCGGTAGCGACCGTTATTGGGATAGGTCTATCTATGGCACTTATGCCTAGATTAGAAGCTTCAATAGTGCCAAATAAAAGCATTACTTCATTAGCTGATTACCAGTTAACAGATAAACAATATAAATGCCATAACGAGATTATCTATCGAGAAAGTCGATGGAATATCAATGCAGTCAATGGATCCCATTATGGCTATTATCAAGGCAAATCGGTAAGCCTTAAAGGCGCACCGGCTGATTACCAGTTCTGGTGGTATTGGTATTACACAGCTAATCGTTATGGTGTTACACAGTATGATGAGCCTAACTATTGCCTAGCATTAAAGCATTTAAAGACTAAAGGTTGGCAATAATGGCAAAGCGAGGCGATCCAAGATTAAGCCGAGACTATAAGAAATTTAGATTGAAGGTGTTAGCACGTGATCAATGGTCATGTCATTATTGCCAGCAACCAGCTAATACAGTGGATCACATAATTCCAATTAGCAAAGCACCTGATCTAGTAGTTAGTTATGAGAACGCAGTTGCTTGCTGTCAATCATGTAACTCATCTAAAGGCAGTCGTAATCAAGCCTCTTTTTTAGGTAGGCTGCCTAC
>Ga0114968_10001663_pt1 | contig 17092 bp, 9 predicted proteins | sample M_130807_EF_Meta_FD_87020 | JGI IMG/M metagenome (GOLD analysis project Ga0114968, IMG submission 87020) | Freshwater microbial communities from Lake Montjoie, Canada to study carbon cycling - M_130807_EF_MetaG | ecosystem: Environmental > Aquatic > Freshwater > Lake | place: Lake Montjoie...
GCGCATTAAAAACCAACTAAACCAACGCTTCAAATAATATTTCAACAGGATGTAATGCTATTTTTTGGGCACCATCTTTTATTTGATGGCGACAACTGGTTCCTGGTGCTGCAATGATGGTATCGCTTAATTGATTACGGACTGCAGGCAATAAAACCAATTCCCCAATTTGCATGGATAAATCATAATGTTCTTTTTCATAGCCAAAGGATCCAGCCATGCCACAACATCCAGATGGAATTACTTCCACTTTATAATTTTCTGGGAATGAAAGTATGGTTTGTGTTGCCGCAACTGATGCAATTGCTTTTTGTTGACAGTGACCATGTAATTTTATGAGCTTTGCATTTTTAGTGAAAGCTTCTTTTTGAATATTTCCTTTGCTAATTTCATTTGCAATATATTCATCAATTAAAAAAGTATTTCTAGCTAAAGCTTTTGCTGATGCTAAATTATGTTCATCCGCCAAATCAGGATATTCATCTCTGAAAGTAAGAATGGCCGAAGGTTCAATACCAATCAATGGAATTGCACTTGTTACGATACCACCTAATAATTCAATATTTTGATTGGCAATTTGTTTTGCTTTTCTTAATAGTCCTTTGGAAAGCCAAGCCCTGCCACTTTCTACTTGCTTAGGTAGTAAAACTTCATAGCCTAATTTTTCCAATAATAAAACCCCTTTCATTCCTATGGCTGCATCATTATAATTGGTAAACTCATCGCAAAACAAGTACACCTTTTTATTTCCTTTAGTGTTACTGGAAGTATAATTTTTTTGGAACCATTTTTCTAAACTGACTTCTGAAATTTTGGGCAAGGATCTTTTAATTGCAAACCCGGATAATATTTTAATCATCGATCCCGTGATTGCATTACTGATAACAAAATTATACAAGCTAGGAAATAGGGAAGCCAGTTTTGCAGCGGCTGTAAAATTGGCAATTAATTTGGAACGGAATGGCACCCCATTGGCGTCGTAATATTGTTGTAAAAACTCTGCTTTTAATTTAGCAACATCCACATTAGAGGGACACTCTGACTTACATGCTTTACAACTTAAACACAAATCCATCACTTCATAAATTTCTTTATGGTCGAATCGATTTAATTTATCTGAATTGGTTAAAAATTCTCTTAAGATATTTGCCCGCGCCCTGGTTGTATCTTTTTCATTTTTGCTTGCCATAAACGAGGGACACATGGTTCCACCCGACAAATGTGTTTTGCGACAATCCCCTGAACCATTACATTGTTCGGCATGTTGTAGTATATCCTGTTGGTGGAATCGAAATATGCTTTTGAATTCGGGTGTAAACTGACCGGGAGTATACCTTAACATGCTATTCATGGGTGGGGTATCCACTATTTTATTGGGATTAAAAATATTGTCTGCATCCCAAGTGTATTTTACTGTTTTTAATAACGCATAATTTTTTTCACCAACCATTTGTTTTATAAACTCGCCCCTTAATCGGCCATCTCCATGTTCACCACTCAAAGAGCCTTGGTATTTTTTTACCAACGTGGCTACTTCTTGTGCGATGGTTCGAAATAATTCATTTCCTTCCACCGTTTTCAAATTAATAATTGGACGCAAATGTATTTCTCCTGATCCTGCATGCGCATAATGTACCGCATGTAAATTATGCTTCACCAGTATTTCATTAAAATCCCGAATATAATTAGGCAAGTCGGCTACATCCACTGCTGTGTCTTCAATAACAGGCACTGCTTTTTCATCGCCAGGTAAATTTCCTAAAAGCCCTAGGCCAGCTTTTCGCAAGGTCCATATTTTTTTGGTGTCTGCGCCAAATAACACAGGGAAGTGATACCCCAAGTTAACAGCACGCATATCTGCTTCCACTTGATTTGTCAAGTCTGTAATTTCGGCACGCGTTGCTTTTGTAAATTCAATTACTAATATCGCACCAGGATCGCCTTGTACAAAAAATCTATTTTTACTTTGCTCAATATTTTCTTTGGTACATTCTAATATATAGTGATCAATTAATTCACTCGCCGATGGATTGTATTTTAATCCAATTAAGTTAGCGCGTAAAGCTTCGTCAATACTATTAAAGTGTACACATAGTAATCCAATCTCCTTTTCAGGTAAGGGGTTTAAGTGTAATTTAATTTCTGTGATAAACGCCAGCGTGCCTTCAGAACCCGCAATGAGTGAACAAAAATTAAAATCATCACCGCCTGCTGTAAATGGTGCCATATCTACTAACACATCAATTGCATATCCCGTATTTCTCCGCTCCACCGATTTTTTTGGAAACTCTTTTTTTATTTCAACTTGGTTATCGTAATTACTCAACATGCTTCGCATGCTTTTATATATAGCACCTTCCAATGTTGTTAATTCACACTTTGCATGAAAGTCATCCAATGATAGTGCCTTAAAAACAACCTCACTACCATCACTTAAAAAGGCAGTTACCTCTAATAAATGTTCACGCGTGCTTCGATAGATAACTGAATTAGATCCACAGGAATTATTTCCAACCATGCCACCAATCATTGCCCTATTGGCAGTGGAGGTTTCCGGTCCAAAATACAATCCATAAGGTCGTAAGAATAAATTCAACTCATCTCTAATGACACCCGGCTGTACACAAACCCATGATGCATTTTCATTTAATTCGATGATTTTTGTAAAATGCTTTGATACATCTATTATTATTCCGTTGCCGACCACTTGTCCCGCTAATGAAGTACCTGCAGTTCGAGGAATTAAATTTGTTTTATTCTCTTTTGCAAATTGAATTAAAACTTTAATATCATCTTTTGTTTTTGGAATGGCAACCGCTAATGGCATTTCACGATAGGCTGATGCATCTGTTGCATAAAGCGTTCGCATGGTAGTATCGTCGTATAATTCGCCTTGTAGTTGTGTAGATAGCTTTTGTAGTTTGCCCTTCATTTCCTTAATTAATAATGTAGTCTATAGAATGCTCGCAAATTTACTTATTTATTACGTATCCTGTAAAGGAAAAGCCCAAACTTAATTACTAAGTTTGGGCTTTTCCTTTCTATTGCCAGTTTGTTTCAACAAGTGTGAAATTTTAATTCAATTGCTTCCTATTTTATCCAAACTGCGCCAACGCCAGCCTCCCACAATTGCTTATTTAAAGCAGGAAGTATATTATTTTTTAGGTCAAGTCCTCTTGCTTTTAATGCCTCCCAAATTGGGGTATATTCTTTCAATAAATCAAGTACAGGTTGATTTACTCTTGGAATATCACTTTCATTTTGATTGACCATAAACATATATTCTGCGGTAAACTTATTTGGGAAATTTTCAACATCATCATAAGCTGTTGATTTGCGTTGTATCATATCCTCATCCCACGCTTTTAATAGTTTAACTACCGCATCTCCTTGTGATTTTACAGCACTATATTTATCCTCAGACGGCAAGTTTTTTAATACAGCTTCTAATTGATTTTTACTTTCATATAAATCAAGAATCATGGAATGCATCGTAGTAACCTCTCCTTCCATATGTTTCATTAATGCGTCAAATTCTTTGTAATCATTTTCGCCTACTTGATATAATGGATTGGCTAAAATAGTAGCTGTTGTGCTATTTGTTTGCGCACCCGCTTTCAATGTAATTGTATAGATGCCTGGAATTGCTTTGTGACCCCTAAAACTACTTTCAATGAAAACACCAGGAATACTTGGTATGCTCGGATAACGCATGTCCCAAACAAATCGATTTAGACCTTTGCTGGTAGTTAGTTTCGGCTCCCTCGGACTGCGACGTCCACCAACTTTGTTGTCTGCTTCCGATGTAGAACTAAACTTTCTAACTATATTTCCTGCAGCATCTTTAATTTCCATGGTAACTACTTCTTTTTCTTTTAAAGTAGGAAGCTGGTAATAAAGAACAACACCATTTGCTGGATTCACCCCCTCAAACATTTTACTTCCTTTAAACTCTTCGTTGTTTTGGTCTAATTCGCTATATCCATTAGCTAAGTATGCATTGGTGGGTTGATACACTATTGTATTGGTTGTGTCTTTTTTATATGCTCTAAATAAATTTAAATCATCTAATATCCAAAATGATCTACCGGAGGTACTAGCTATTAAATTATCTTGATGAATGCGTAAATCAGTAATTGGTGTGTTTGGTAAATTTAATTGAAATGGCATCCAGTTTTTTCCACCATTTTGAGACATATAAACGCCAAATTCTGTGCCTGCAAATAATAAATCTTTTACTTTGGTATCTTCTCTTATTACTCTTGTAAATGCGTTACCCGCAATTCCAGTATTAATTTTTGTCCAAGTTTTTCCATAGTCCGTTGTTTTATATAATCCAGGGGTATGGTCATCAAACTTATATCTTGTGGTTGCAATGTATGCTGTTGCATTATCAAAGGGGGATACTTCAATGGAGTTAATCAAACACTCCGCAAGCCCAGCTGGTGTTACATTTTTCCATGTTTTACCACCATCCTTTGTTAATTGAACATAACCATCATCACTTCCTGTATAGATAACCCCTTTCTCATTAGGCGACTCGATCACATAGCTTAGTGTTCCATAGTTTTCTGCACCTACTGCTTCGTTGGTATAAGGCCCGCCTGGCTTTCCTTGCTTGGCTTTATCATTTCTTGTTAAATCTGGGGAAGCTTCGGTCCAAGTTTTTCCCATATCTGTTGTGCGCAATAAAACTTGCGCACCATGGTAATAGGTATTAGGTTCGTGCTTACTCCATATAATAGGTGCATTCCAATTGAATCTGTATTTATCATCTTTTGCATCCTTACCTAAATATTGAATAGGTGCTGCCATGATATTGGTGCTTCCTTTTGATTTGCTGTCAAATACTTCGATGGTTCCTTGATAGCTTCCGCCTAAAACATATCTTGGATTGTTGGGATCAAATGCTAAAAAGGCACTTTCGCCGCCCGCAGATCCGCTCCAATTCGTTGTATTAATTCCTCCCCTAAATGAGCGGCTGGCAATTTTTACAGAACTATTATCCTGTTGTCCTCCATATATATTGTAAGGAAATTCATTGTCTACATTAATGCGATAAAATTGTGCGGTTGCATAAATATCTTGACTACTCCAAGATTTTCCACCATTAAAAGTGATTGCTGCACCGCCATCATCTGCAATAATCATATTATTACTATTGCTTGGATTTATCCATAAGTTATGATAGTCACCATGGGTGGATGAAATGTTTTCCCATGTTTTTCCGCCGTCGGTTGATTTTAATGCTGGGGCATTCATTACATATAAAGTGTTTTCGACAATAGGATCAGCGAATACTTCAATATAATACCAAGCTCTTCCAATGATACGGTGATCACTCGTGGCGTGGCTCCATGTTTTTCCTGCATTTTCAGAAACATACATTCCCCCAGCTTCTTTTGTAAAATCACTTTCAATAAGCGCATATACTTTTTCTGAATTCGCACGACTTACCGTTATTGCCATTTTACCCATTTCTTTTGGCAAACCATCTTGCATTTTATTCCAAGTAGTCCCGCCATCTGTTGATTTATATAAACCACTGCCAGGGCCACCACTTGTTACTTTCCAAGGTGTGCGACCATGCTCCCACATTGCAGCATATAAAATGGTTGGGTTATTCATATCCATAGATAATTCAGCACAACCCGTTTTATCATCAATAAATAAAACTTTATTCCATGTTAAACCTCCATCAGTTGATTTATAAATGCCACGATCATTTGAAGTACTAAACAATGAACCTTGTGCAGCTACAAAAACAATATTTGGATTTTTTGGATCAACAACAACGCGTGCAATATGATGCGTTGCATCTAAACCAATTTTTTTCCATGTTTTTCCAGCATCTGTACTTTTATACATCCCATCGCCATGATGTGTCATCACTCCTCTTACTGCGTGCTCCCCCATACCCACATATACTACATTTGGATCGCTTTCAGCTACCGCAATACCTCCGACTGTTGCAGTCTTAAAAAATCCATCAGAAATATTATTCCAACTAAGTCCCATGTCCTCTGTTTTCCATAATCCACCACCTGTAGTCCCCATATAATATACCATCGGATTACTAGCAACACCTACTGCTATATTGGATCTGCCCCCTCTAAAAGGACCAATGCTTCGCCACTTTACTTGCTTAAATGTTTTATTTAATTCAGTAGAATCTGAATTGTATTGTGCATTCGCAAAGGTGGCGAATAATAATAAAAACAAACTTTGGATAAATAATTTTATCATAATAGATCTATTTTAAAATGTTATTTTTTATTTGGTTAGCTAATATCACGCTTTTTCCTAAAATTTAAATCATAAATTCAACGATATATCAACGTCGCGTAAAATTTTATGCAAAAACCCGCAAAACTGTTCCTGTTAAAGTTGTTTGGTATTTTTTTAAAGCAGCGGTAGCGGGTCCGGTTGTAACTGCGCCAGTTGTACTAAATACAGATCCGTGTGCAGCACAATAAAAACGGTTATTATTTGCCTGATAGGTAATGCTTGCTTGCTGATGTGTGCATATTGCACTAACCGCAATTATTTCACTAGCAGTTGTTTTAACCACTATAACATTCGTAATTGGCTCCACGTAAAATCCGCCAATATTTTTTAAAGCATCATAAGGTGATTTGCTAATATCGATCGTAAAATCAACAGTTGCATTATTATTATTGCCATTATTGTTTGTTGTCGTCCCATCGGATTTTTTACAACCTTGCATGCAACCAAAAATTAAAATAGCAGCACCGCTTAATCCAACTTGTTCAATAAAATCTTTTCTTTCCATATAATAATAAGTTTATAGTGAATAGTTAATGGCGTTTCTTGTGATTAAATTTAAGATATAAACTAATGCAATGAATAATTTGTGGAAACTTGTTATTATTTAATAGGGGTGAAATCAAACGGCAGTAAGTACCCAATTTTTTCAGACCATCCCCAGTATCCCGATAGCAGTAAACTAGTGGGCTCGTAATAGGTGCCGTTTGAATATACCAAAAGAGGTTGTTTGTTTATCAGGGTAATTTCAGACACAATACCTTGACCATTTGAATTATAAGACCTACTATAATACGCAGGGGGTACTTTTTTGGTATAAGTTACTTGCAAAAAATTTTTAAAAAATAATGCAGCGGTGTTTTCATTTTCCCCATAGGCTACGCTATCCGCACTTAATACACCACTGGTTAATTCAAAACTTACTTTATGTGAGTTATCGTATTTGGTGTTGCCGTCAATAATAATGGGTTTGCCACCAATATTAATGGTTTTAACCATCTGTCGAATTTCAAAATTATTTTCACGCAATTTGTTGGTATAAAGACTTCGCATAAAATGCATGACAGACCCTTCATATATGTCCATTCTTTTTTTCAACACTTTTTTAGATGCACTATTTTTTAAATCCTCAAACAAGGGGTATCCTTGAAAAAATATGAGCCCATTAATAAAGTCATATCTAAATTCACTTAAGTCATAGTGTAATAAATAACCTAGTTTTTTATTTTCAACCAAGATGGTTTCGTTGGCAAAAGCAATCAATACGCTGTCTAATTTTTTAAACTGAAAATGAATTACTTCCGGATTTAAAATTTTACAATCCGCACTTAGCGGGTAGCTTCCAATGAATTGGTTTAAAAAATGTTTGCCCCAAACCTTCCAACCGTCTTTGATAAAGGTTCTTAATACTACCTCGGGTAAATCATTTGATTTTGCAGATAAGGCAACATTTAAAAACCCTACGGGTTGACTTGTATTTACCGGCACCATTTTAATGGTATAGCCCATAATCGAAAAAACCAATTCAAATTGACCCTGTGATCTTGTGGTAAGTGTAAAATTACCATCCGCATCGCTCCTGGTCCCATTGGAGGAGTTGCTTATATATACACTCACATTATCAATAGGCGCATTGGTTTCCTTATCCACCACTTTTCCCTTAATGGTTGTTTGTGCATATAATGGGAATGCGCCCATCATTAAAATATATAAAATAAAATACCTCAATATTTATTTATTGTATAGCAATTTTAATAAATAACAAAACTTATGCCATGTTTCAGATCAAAATTAAATTTAATTTTTTTCAGTTTCCTTTACATCTGAAATATGATACTCCTTTTTTATATCTAACAATAACTTTATTGCAGCAGCTTTTTGTCTATTAACAATTACTTTTTGAACTTTTTCAGTTGCATTTTTTATATGAGAAAGACGATTGGCAAATTCAGCTAAAACGTTTTTATCGTTGGTCATTAATTTGACACCATCAACAACAGATGTTCCTACTGCGCCGACTGTAATATTATTATAATATTTTTGATTAAAAATACTGTAGGATTGTTCTCGTGCATGAATTTTTAATTCTTCGTATACTTCTCCATAGGTTTTTCCATATTCGGCCAAATGCCAATATTCGGAAATTTGATCTGTGATATTTTGACTACGAATTAATCGCATGCCACCTGCATTTTTAAGTTGGGAGGAGGTTCGTTCAGATAAATAAACATCCCTTCGTCCTAAATAGCCTAAGTTAACTATATATAATTTTTTTATAGTACTATCATTCCACTGATCCTTATAAAAAATATTTAATGCGGTATCTAACTTAAGTATAGCATAAGACGCACCTCGTATTTGTTTATTAAATTCAACCGTGTCGTTTTTTAAATCCTCCACCATGCTCTCCATGTATTGAGTTTCCCTGTGGCGTTCTACATAATGCTCTCTTTGGTTTTCGGCAAAAAATCCAAGGCTGACCGCTAAAAAAAGCATGAAAAACTCTAAAAAATGTTCTTTCCATTTTTTGGGGCCGTGATGCGAATGTGGATGATGTACTTCCATTTTTATTTTTTTTAAAATTACTCGTTTTTCACGCAATATTTACATAGTATTCTTTAAAATTTGATTAATTTTCAATTCCTAATTTATCAATAGTTATTATATGCGTAAAGTATTTTTTATTGGATGTTTAAGTATGGTTTCATTTATTGGTTTCGCACAAAAAAAGCCGGCCAAAGTGGTAAAAAAAGTAGTTGCTAAAACCACTGGGAAAGCCATCGAGCCAATCGCTCCAATTCAACCACCTTTAAAACTATGGTATGATGCACCTGCGCAATATTTTGAAGAATCATTGGTATTAGGGAATGGTCAACAAGGGGCTACCGTTTTTGGAGGTATCTCGACCGATAAAATTTATTTAAATGACTTAACGCTTTGGTCGGGGGAACCTGTGAATGCAAATATGAGCCCCAATGCCTATAAAAATTTACCTGCAGTCCGTGAAGCGCTTGCCGAAAAAAATTATAAAAAAGCCCAATCACTTGTAAAAAAACTACAGGGGAAATTCTCCGAGTCCTATGCACCTTTAGGTACTTTGTTATTAGAATTTAATGATGATCCTTTTATCAGTGATTATTATAGAGAGCTAGATATTGATCAAGCAATTGCAAAAGTAAAAACTGAGTCCAATACCAATACCATTGAAAGAGAATATTTAGTTTCAAATCCCGATAAAGTTTTTGTAATACATTTAAAAAGTAAAAAACCAGGGGCACTTGGATTTACAGTTCGTTTCGAATCTTTATTATTACATACCACCACCGCTACAAATAATTTCCTACAAGCCAATGGGGTAGCACCTGTTAAGGCCGAACCGAACTATGTAGAAAAAAAGCGCAATACAATTATATTTGATAAAAAAAGAGGTACACGCTTTACTGCAGACATTCAAATTAAAACGAATTCAGGTAAAATTACCAATACGGATTCAAGTTTGAGTTTGGCTAATGCGACGGAGGCGACTATTTATATTTCAATGGCGACTAGCTTTAATGGATACGATAAAGATCCGGCGAAGCAAGGTTTAAATCAAACTACAATTGCGCAAACACAATTAACTAAAGCATTGAATTTGGGATGGGATGAAATTAAAAAAAGACATGTAAAGGATTATCAAACTTATTTCAATCGTGTTGCTTTAAAATTAGAAGGCGATCCATCTCCCAATTTACCCACCAATGAGCGTTTAAAAAGATATGCGAAAGGGGAATCTGATCCTTATTTAGAAACCTTATATTTTCAATTTGGCCGCTATTTATTAATTAGTAGTTCACGCACCCCTGGGGTACCTGCGAACTTACAAGGAATTTGGAATCACTATTTACAACCACCATGGTCTAGTAATTATACCATGAATATAAATGCAGAGGAAAATTATTGGTTGGCCGAAAACACCAATTTGTCTGAAATGCACCAACCCTTTTTGCAGTTCTTAAATAACTTATCAACTACTGGAAAAATTACAGCAAAAACATTTTATAATATGCCGGGTTGGGTATCACATCACAACTCTGATATATGGGCAATGTCAAATCCGGTTGGAAATTTTGGCGAAGGGGATCCAAGTTGGGCCAATTGGCCCATGGGTGGCACTTGGGCTTCCGCACATTTATGGGAACATTATTTATTTACTCAGGATGCACAGTTTTTAAAACAAAAGGCATATCCTATTATGCGCGGTGCTGCGGAGTTTTGCCTAGCTTGGTTAATCAAGGATTCTACTGGCAAATTAATTACCTCACCATCCACTTCACCTGAAAATGGTTTTATCACTTTCACTGGCGTTAAGGGGAACACTTTATTTGGTGGTACAGCTGATTTGTCGATGATCAGAGAATTATTTTTAGATGTGATTGCTGCACAAAATATATTAAAAAATGATTCTGCTTTTGCAACAAGTATTACTAACGCTTTAAATAATTTACATCCTTACCAAGTGGGTAAAGCCGGTAATTTACAAGAATGGTATTATGATTGGGCGGATTCCGAACCGAAGCATCGTCATCAAAGTCACTTGTATGGTTTATATCCGGGCACGCATGTAACTGTTGAAAAAACACCATTAATTGCAAATGCAGCTAAAAAAACCTTGGAAATAAAAGGAGATGAAACTACTGGCTGGTCCAAAGGATGGCGTATTAATTTATGGGCAAGATTAAAGGACGGAGAACATGCCTATAAAATGTATCGTGAATTATTAAAATTTGTCCCTCCTGATGAAACTAAAGAAAATTATACAAAAATGGGCGGCACTTATCCTAACTTATTAGATGCGCATCCACCCTTTCAAATTGATGGAAATTTTGGTGGTGCTGCAGCGGTTGCTGAAATGTTAGTACAATCCAATGCGGAGTATATTGAATTGTTACCTGCGATACCTAAAGCTTGGCAATCGGGTACAGTAAAGGGTTTGAAGGCAAGAGGAAATTATGAAATTGATATGACTTGGCGTAAAGGACAAGTAACGAATTTGAAAATAAAATCAAGTACAAGCGCAACTGCAAATGTTTTAATGAATGGAAAAATGGAAACGATTAAAACAGTTAAGTAATTAAAGTATTTGTCACCGTAAACATAATGAACATAAAAATATTTATAAAAAATCGCTTATTCGTTTGTCTATTATTGCAAATTTCATTGAGCTCGTTTGCACAGAATAAACCTTTTGAAGGAGAGATAAAAGCATTTGCTAAATCAGATAGTATCGTTGCGCCATTACAAGGTAAAATTGTTTTTGCAGGCAGTTCGTCATTTGCAAAATGGAAAGATATCAATCAGTATTTTCCTGGATATCCAATTATCAATAGAGGTTTCGGCGGATCCAATTTACTAGACGTGATATTATATGTCAATGAAACAATTACAAAATATAAACCAAAACAAGTTGTTATTTACTGTGGTGAAAATGATTTAGCAAGTAGCGATACTGTTTCACCAGAAATTGTATTAGATCGCTTTTCGATATTATTTAATTTAATCCGAAAACAATTAGGTAATAAATCCAATATCACATTTATTTCCATCAAGCCAAGTATTTCCAGATGGCGCTTAGAAGCCAAAATAGTAGCAGCAAATACGCTTATTGCCAATTTTATTGAAAAACAAACAAACACTAATTTTATCAATATTCATAATGCCATGTTGCAAGGGGATGGTAGTGTAATGAAGGATATTTTTATCGCTGACAACTTGCATATGAATGCAAAGGGCTATGCTATTTGGCAAAAAATCATAGCCCCATCACTTTTGGGTAAATAACTAGCATTGATTTCCGTATATTTATAGCATTAATATTAATGCTATGAAAAAATTTATCGTACTAAGTCTGGTGTTGTTATCTACAGCAGCACAATCTCAAAAACAATACACACTTACAGGGGATGTAAGTAAAGTAAAGGAAACTGTTTCTAAAGTATACTTATCTTATTATTTTAATGGCGTATCTACTCAAGATAGTGCAGTAGTAACGGATGGTAAATTTGTATTTAAAGGAACGGTTACTGAACCTATTTTAGGAAATTTGCGTGCAGCGTATAAAGTAGATACTTCCGTTAAAACAAAACGAATGGTATCTTATAAAAAAGATGTTACGCCTATTTATCTTGAAAATTCAGTAATTCAATTATCAAGTATTGATTCTTTTGCAAATGCAACAATCAAAGGATCAAAGTCGCATCTGGAATATAATAAGTTAAAAGCCTTTACTAAGCCTGTGTCAGATAAGATGGAAGCATTAAGCGCCACCTATAATGAACTATATAAGAAGAAGGATGAAGCAGGCATGAAAAAATTAGATGCAGAGTATGACAAGGTAGATGCGGAAATGAAAGCGAAACAAAAAGAGTATGTTTTAGCAAATTTAAATTCTCCTATTGTCATGTATGCGTTTGGTAATTTTGCTGGTTATAGTATTAACGCTGATGAAGTTGAACCACTATTTTTAAAAATTCCAATAGCGGTTCGAAATTCAACGAAAGGAAAGGAAATGGCAGGTAAAATTGATATTGCTAAAAAAACAGGTATTGGTAAACCTGCAATTCAATTTACACAAAATGACACGGCAGGTATTCCAGTTTCACTTGCTTCCTTTAAAGGCAAATATGTTTTGGTTGATTTTTGGGCAAGCTGGTGTGGTCCTTGCAGACAAGAAAATCCAAATGTAGTTGCAGCATTTAATAAGTACAGCCCTAAAGGGTTTACGGTATTAGGTGTTTCATTAGACCAACCTACTGGTAAGGAAAGATGGATGGAAGCAATACATAAAGACAACCTAACTTGGACCCAAGTATCTGATTTAAAATATTGGAAGAATGAAGTAGCTGTCATGTATGGTGTACAAGCAATACCGCAAAATTATTTAATCAATGACCAAGGTATTATCATCGGTAAGGATTTAAGAGGAGATGCATTAAATGCAAAATTGGCTGAATTATTTAAATAAAAAATAGCATAAGAAATTCTCATGCTATTTAAAATATAGTTGCTAATTAATCGGAGTCGTTAACACAGTTTTCAAATCAATGAATGTGTTAACGACTTCGTTCTTTTTAATTTAACCAGTCGTATTTTTTTGCATTCAAAGCGTCTGGTGTCCAGCTTTCAAAAAATTCAAATACTTTTTCTTTACTGTAGTTCTTATCTTTTTCCAGGTAGCCACTGTTTTGTGTGTGCAGTCGTTTTCCTTTCGCATCTAATATTACAAATACTGGAAAACCAAAACGAGCAGGGTATTCATATTTTTCCTGAATGCTTTTGTTTTTATTTTCTTTGGAATAGTTTACATGAACAACTACATAACTGGCTTTAACAATAGAGTCAATTTTTTTATCGCTGGTCGTAAAGGCATTAAATCGTGCGCACCAAATACACCAATTGCCCCCCATTTGTAAAAAAATATGTTTGCCTTCTTTTGCCGCTATTTTTTGAGCCGCCTTAATCGCTGAATCCACATTTTCATAAGGGTTATATAGATTAAATGTTTTCATGTCTGGTTCTATATACTTTGTTTCAGTTGGCTTTGCAGGTGCTAACTTAATTAGTGGCGTAGTTTGTTGTGCGTTAGTTTGTACTATGCCTAGTACAAATAGGATCAAAAAAATTTTTTTCATAAGTTGATTTAATTAAGTGAGTATATTTTATTTTGTAAAAGAGTTTACCATTTGTTTTGAATAGCTTCGATACTTGTGTTTTTATACAATGTATTAAATTCAGCTATAGCTGTATTAATGCCTTGTACTTTTTCCTTTTCATTCTTCCATTGTAGTTGTAAATCAGCTAATTTATTTTTTACCCCTTGTGTAACCCTAGGATCACTTATGTCTATTAATCCTTTTAAATAAAAAAAGTCAACATTTAATTTACTTGGCCAATTAATTACATCCTGTCCGTTTTGAGTTCGGCTTTCAATAATAGCGCTTTCCCAAGCATCAATTTTTTTAATTAAACTATCGGCTGCGCTTGTAATTACTTTTGCTGTTTCAACTTTACCTAATGTTTCACTATAGTATTGCAATTGCTTTTTAATTCCTCGAAGATTGTTCACTGTAGTATGTATGTTGCTGATAGTGGCACTAATGTTTTCTAGTAACATTTGCTGCTCTTGCCAATCAAGATCACTGACTTTAATATTAGGATTAGGTAACACAGTGATATTTGTTTCAACTATTTCTTTTTTATATTTTAATTGCGCTTTGTATTTTCCGGGAGGTACTGCATATCCACTATAACTTCCTAATACAAATGCACCATTCACATCAGGAGAAAGATCATCCGTTCGAAAATCCCATAAAAATCTATTGTGTCCCTCATTATCACTAAGCTTGGTTTTTGGGGAAGGTCCGCCTGGGTATTTTTTATAATTTGCGTCATCGACATTTGTATATGTACGTATCAGTTTTCCTTGATCTGAAATAATGGTTAGGCTTAGGGTATCTTTTTCACCTAACTTAGGTAAATAATAATCTATAATAACACCCTCGGGCGCATTTTGTCCAATGGTTGCCTCTTTTTCAGGTAGTCCGTTACCAGCGCCATATTTATATGCATATTTAGGCGTAATAATCGTAGGTACTGATATGCTGTTAAAATTGGCGTTTTGTTGAATAGTGCTAATATCATCTAAAATCCAAAACGCACGTCCAGCTGTAGCCGCAACTAAATCATTATCGCGTATCATCAAATCGGTAACAGGGACAATAGGTAAATTTAATTGAAAAGGCTTCCAAGTTGAACCTGCATCATTTGAAATATAAAATCCTCTTTCGCTTCCTGCGTATAATATGTTTTTATTTTTATTATCTTCTCTAATTACTTTTACGAAGTCGTCATTTTTTATTCCATTATTAATTTTTGTCCAAGTTTTTCCATTGTCGGTTGTTTTATATGTATAGGATGCATAATCATTAAATTTATATCTAGTCGCACTTATATATACCACTCCTTGCTCAAAACGAGACGCCTCGATACTGTTAATTTGCGATTCTTGTAAATCAACGGGTGTAATATTCTGCCAATTTTTTCCCGCATCAGTTGTTACATACACTAAGCCACAATCACTACCGGTATAGATCGTGTTTGCATCTAATGGAGATTCCTTTACATAAAAGATGGTATTATAATTTTCGCCACCAGCACCTTCATTGGTGAAAGGTATACCACCAGGCCCTTGTTTAGATTTATCATTTCTAGTTAAGTCAGGACTTATTACTTCCCAGTTAAATCCGCCATTGCTTGTTTTTAATAAAACATTTCCTGCGTGATAAATTATTTTAGGATTATGGATTGAAGTAACAATTGGCGCATTCCAATTAAAACGATATTTCATTTCCTTGGGTTGTATCGCTAAATTTAAACTTGGATAGGCTTGAATATCTTTTATCTCATTGGTCTTTGTATTTAATACTTCAATGTAACCTTGATAACAGCCTCCATATACGAGTAAAGGATCGTTAGGATCAAAACTTAAATAAGCGGATTCACAACCTGCGCCAAAATTCCAGTCTCGTTCGGTGATCGCACCCATATTATTTCTGCTTGCAATGATTACGGATGAGTTGTCTTGTTGGCCACCATAAACTTTATAGGGAAAAACATTATCCGTATTTACTCTGTAAAATTGCGCAGTGGGCTGATTCATAATGGATGACCAGGTTTTCGCTTGGTCATAAGTAATTTCACCTCCGCCATCATCGGCTAATCCAATAATATTATTGTTCTTTGGATGAATCCATAAATCGTGGGTATCTCCATGACCTACTTTTACATTCGAAAATGTTTTTCCGCCATCTATTGATTTCATCATAGGTGCGTTCAGCACATAAACGATATTTTCATTTTTAGTATCCGCATATACTTTCATATAGTACCATGAACGCGATGAAATATCTTGATTGTTTGAAAGTAAAGCCCAGCTTTTTCCGCCATCATCTGATCGGTATAATCCTGATTTCTTTTTTTCTGATTCTACTATTGCAAAAACACGATTTGAATTTACCCTTGAAACACTAATGCCCATTTTACCTAAATTAGTGGGCAGACCTTCCGTTAATTTAGTCCAAGTTTCACCTTCATCAACTGATTTCCAAAGTGAAGAACCTTTACCTCCACTAGATACTGTCCAAGGGAAACGACGGTGTTCCCAAGCAGCAGCATATAATATTCGTGGATTATTCATGTCCATAGATAATGATGCGATACCAGTGCTATCGTTAATATATAAAACTTTTTTCCAATGTGCGCCCCCATCTGTACTTTTAAAAACACCTCGTTCATTATTAGGACCATGCACTGTGCCTTGTGCACCAACATAAACAATATCAGGATTCGTAGGATGAATACATATTTCAGAAATATGTCTAGATTGTTCTAATCCGATATTTTTCCAAGTGGTCCCACCATCCACACTTTTGTAAACCCCATCTCCATAGCTAGTCATTACACCACGAACCGCATGTTCTCCAGTACCTACATACAATACATTTGGATCCGACTCAGATACCGCAATATCCCCAATAGAACCCACCTTGAAAAAGCCGTCTGAAATATTTTTCCAACTGATTCCACCATCAATTGTTGTCCAAACACCGCCACCAGTATATCCTGCGTAAAACTTTTTTTCTTGTTGGATAACGCCAGTAATGGTGTTGGCCCTTCCCCCTCTAAATGGGCCAATATTTCTCCATTGTAAATTTTTAAAAATGGAATCTGGTAAAGGGTTAACCGATGGAACTGACGCAATGGGAGACAC